>JAEEGL017071704.1_pt1 | contig 26525 bp, 17 predicted proteins | sample 9134231 | NCBI WGS metagenome assembly JAEEGL01 (sample SAMN16246548, study PRJNA631951) | gut metagenome | biome: gut microbiome; feature: rumen; material: fiber-attached | host: Bos | place: Iran: Karaj | collected 2018-10 | reverse complement strand
GCTATGCCGAGATCTTCAAAATACTTTTTGCCGTATGCCTTGAAGTAGTCGTAAAGCTCGCCGTCGGTGCCCTCTTTGCAGAAGGTCTGGAACTCCATCTGCTCAAACTCGATTGTGCGGAAGGTGAAGTTGCCGGGGGTTATCTCGTTGCGGAACGCCTTGCCTATCTGACCGATTGAGAAGGGCAGCTTTGCGCGCATTGTGCGCTGGACGTTCTGGTAGTTTACATACTCGCCCTGCGCGTTTTCGGGGCGGAGATAAATTACGCTTTTGGAGTCGTTGGTGACGCCGCGGAAGGTCTGGAACATAAGGTTGAACTCGCGGATGTCGGTGAAGTTGTGCTTGCCGCAGTTCGGGCAGGGGATGGAGTGATCCTTGATATACTGGAACATCTCCTCCTTTGTCATACCGTCGGCGTGCGCGTCGGGGTCGAAATCATCGATGAGATTGTCGGCTCTGTGGCGCATTTTGCACTCCTTGCAGTCAAGCAGGGGGTCGGAGAAGCTGGCAACGTGACCGCTTGCCTCCCACACTCTGGGGTGCATAAGGATGTCGGCGTCAACCTCAAAGCTGTTGCGGCGCTCCTGGATGAAGCGCTTGCGCCAGGTGTCTTTGACGTTGTTTTTCATCCTTGCGCCGAGGGGACCGTAATCCCACGTGTTGGCAAGGCCGCCGTAGATGTCGCTGCCTGCGAAAATAAAACCTCTCTGCTTGCAGAGGTTGACGATTTTTTCCATTGTTTTTTCGGTGTTTTCCATACCTGTTTCTCCTTCGGGTAAACAATTATGCAACTATAATAAAATAAATTAAATTAATTGTCAATATTGTCTAAATATCTATTTACAATTATAACAAATATGTTATTTACAAAGCGTTTTTTATCTGTTATTATTGACATATATCTGCAACGGAAGGGATGCTTTTTATGAAAAAGATATTGCTTTCAGTAATCTCTGTTGTGCTCGTTGTGTCAATGATATTCGGCACAACGGCAATCACCGCTCAGGCGGAACAGTCCGCGGCAAAAAGGGCCGGCTCGGCGGTTCTGGGCGGAATAGTGACCGGGCTGCTCGGCGGAATAAACGCGATATTCCCCGACGCAAAAAGCTTTATTGACAAAAAAGATTTCAAAAACGACACTTTTTACGGCGGCACGCAGGAATTCCTTGACGAGCCCGCCGAAAACGCCGCATGGAAGCTCGGCTACGCAAACGTAAGTTTAGTGCCCGACGACTGGAAGAGCTACACCTATTACCTCGGCGGTTACATTGTTATTGAAAACCTTTTCACGAACAACATAGACTATGTCATTGACGACATGAAGGCGAGAGTAATAGCGATTGAAGACGGCAGCGGCAGAGGCGTGAGCGTTTTTGCGACAATCGACTGCATCGGCATGACGAACAGCGACATAAAGAAAATCCGTCAGTCGCTCGTTGAAAAGGCGGGAGACAAATACGATTTTGCGGCAATAAACGTTGAATCCACCCATGCTCACTCCTGCGTTGACACGGAAGGACTGTGGACGAATCTTTTTGCGAAGGTCATCAAAAACATACCCAGGGCGCTGACAAGAATCGGCACACCCGAACAGGGCACGGATGAAAAATACATGACAATGCTTTACGACAGAGTCTCCGACGCCATGCTTGAAGCGTGCGATTCGATGGTTACGGGCACAATGACTTATGCCCGTAAAGACATAGGAGAACAGTATTTTGACAACAAAAACCGCTCATCGGCATCCGCGCTTATGACGGACATGACGCGCCTTGCGTTCACACCCGACGACGAGACCGTTGCCCCGACCTACATTATCAACATGGCGGCGCACCCCGATGTTGCGGGGCTTGCAACCGATTTTGTGCTTGACAAAGAGGCGGTGAACACGGGCAGACAGCTCAGCGGCGAATACCCCTACTACATGGGCGAGACGCTTGCGGAGGCGGGCGTGAACTGCATGTTCTTCAACGGCGCGATAGCCGGAATATACATAGCGAGAGGCGCAACGAACGACAGCCAGCCCGGCTACTGGAGAGCGGAGCAGTCCGCAAGATACGGTCAGGAGATGGCAAAAATCGCCCTTGCGATGACAATGACACTCGACGAAATCAAGACGGGAGAGCTCAAGGATATTCTCTACAACGAGGAAGTCATCAAAAAAGAGATGGACTATGTTGCGGAGAACGGCGGCGACTACACGCTCTGGTGCGAGGGCTGGGAGCCCGTTGAAGAGGTTGACGTTGACCCCCTGTTCAACATAGTTCTCAAAGAGGTTTATGTGCCTGTTACAAACCCGTTCATTATTCTCGCGGGCAAGCTCAACCTTGCGAATTACAAGGTTCTCAAGGCGGGCTTCGGAAAGTATGAAATCTGCACCGAAATAGGTTATATTGAATTCGGAAAACAGCTCAGGGTTGTTATGATGCCCGGCGAAGTCGTGCAGGATATTGTTGTGGGCGGCACCTCGCTGACGGCGGAGGATTCCTACTCAGGCAAGGCGTTTCAGTATGCTCCGCTCACCGAAATTTTCGGCGATGAGAACCTTATCTGCTTCGGGCTTTCGAACGATGCAGTCGGCTACATTGTGCCCGACAACGACTACTGCATGTGCATAGCGTTTGACCACTACCAGGAGCTCATCTCGCTCGGCAAGGGCGCGGCGGGCGCGGTTGTGAAGGGGCTCTCCGAAATTGCGGAGGAATACGCGGATTAACGAAAAGTTTTAAGATGATTTAACCGCCTGCGGTTTGCAGGCGGTTGTTTTGCGTTTAAATGCAGATTTGACCCTTCCGTCTCGCCTGACGGCGTTGCCTGCCGGTTGATTTTAAAGTGAAATTAAGGCGGCGGGCGAATGATATTCGCTCCGGCGATCGCTCAAGGGAATACTGAGGTGAAATGCGGTTTTTAACCCTCCGCGTCGCCTGCGGCGCCACCGTCTCGCCTGCCTGCCCGGTCGGCGGTTGAAAAAAGTTTAAAGACGGTCTGACAGCAGGGATGATATTATTTATACGCCGGTTATTTACAATTAATTATGCCCCGTCCGCAGCCGGAGCTGCAGACGGGGCATTTGCGCGTATGTCATGATTTTCCGGTAAACCGGCATGTTTGCTTGTTGCCGGAGGCAACCGTTTTCATGGAATCACATAAGAATTTTATACAACATCCAGCAAACAAAGTTGACGACGTTTGAGGCAAAGTATTTTAATGCCGATACAAAATAAGGGGATTCAAAATTCCACCCGGACAAAGGAACAATCCATGTGCCCAGCCTGCCGGCATCGGGGTAAACTCCGGGGTCGTTAAACGCCTTGGTATGCATAACCATATTGCAGATGTTTTTACAGGAATCGCGAAGAGCATTTCCGAACCCGACAGGGTCTTTTGCATAAGCGGTGCGCAGCAAGGTGAGATTTGAGAATTTTTCAAGTTCCCAGAGCCCGGTAAGCATCACATCTGTTCCGTTATACACTGCGACAGCGGGGCTTTCATAAGATGAAAAGAAGAGATTTGTTGCGTAGTCGGAGACAACAAAGCCCTCAAAGCCCCATTCGTTGCGCAGCACCTGCTTGCAGAGTGCGGATGAGCCGCCGCTCCAGTAGGGACCGATTCTGTTATGAGCCGCCATTACGCCGAGAGGATGCGCCTCTTTGACGGCAATCTCAAAAGGTCTGAGATATATTTCTCTGATTGTCTGCTCCGTTGCCCAGGTTGTGACGCCCATTCTGTTTGTTTCCTGGTCGTTGAGTGCAAAATGCTTGATGGTGGTAACCAGCCCGCCTTCGTTGCAGCCCCTTATGACCGCAGCGGCAATTTTGCCCGAAACGAGCGGATCCTCGGAATAATATTCATAATTTCTGCCGCCTCTCGGTGAGCGGTGGATATTGACGGCGGGAGCATACCATACGTCAACGCCCATATCAGCCGCCTCTTTTGCCGCGCATCTGCCCATGAGCTCTGCCAGGTCGGTGTTCCAGGTGCAGGCGACGCAGACCTCGCAGGGATACGCCGTTCCGCTGTCTGAAAATACGGTGCCGTTTCTTCCCTTGACGCTCAAGGGACCGTCGTCATCCATTGTATGGGGAATGCCGAGGCGCTCGATGCCGTAGGTCTGGTAACCGCCGAAGGCAACCATCATAAACTGCTCCTCAAGCGTAAACTGGTCAAGGAATTTATCCCAGAGGGACTCGTCATCTCTCACATCTTTAAGCGTGACGGTTTTTTCATAGACGGCGCCTGTTACGGGGATTTTGCCCTCAGCGGGCTCCGGAAGGGAATCCGCCTGTTTGATCTGATTGCCGATGGTCAGATTTCTTGAGCGGGGATAGGTGGCTTCAGGGTCGGATCTTGAAAGCCCGGTGAAACCGTTATATGCAAAATCAAAAACATTGCCGACAGCCGTGCCTGTCGCCTCGTCGGTCTTATAGACTTTATCGGCACTGACGTTGTATGTGAATGAAGAGATTTCATCGCGGGCGTTTTCGCCGAGTATGATTTTATATTCGCCCTTTTCAAGCACATACCCTTTGTTGACTTTATAATCATAAGATGCCATATCTCTGACGGGGAAGGATATGCTCACCGTTTCACTTTCCCCCGGCGCAAGAAGTTCTGTTTTATCAAATGCGGCGAGGACTATGGCGCTCTTTTCTGTTCCCCCGTCGGTGTAGGGTGCGGAGTAATAAACCTGAACGGTCTCCTTGCCGGCGGTATCGCCCGCGTTGGTTACTCTTACATCAAGGCTGACGGTTTCGCCGTCAACGGAATGAGAAACTGTCTGCTTCTCAAACCGGGTGTATGAAAGCCCGTGACCGAACGGGAACTGCACCTTCTCCGGAGCCATTGTTTCAAAGTATCTGTAACCGACATAGATGCCTTCCTGATATTCGACATAATGGTCGCCGGAATCGTCAAATGAATAGCTGCCGAAGTTTTCGGAAGAGGGATGATCGGATATTTTATAAGCGACGGTATCGTTGAGTCTGCCCGATGGATTTGTTTTGCCCGTGAGCACATCGGCAACAGCTTCAAAGCCGAATTCGCCAGGAATCCAGACCTCCATTGCCGCTTTGATGCTTTCGTATTCATCAATCCAGCCCATCTCCATAATGTTGCCGGTATTGAAAATAACGATGACATTGCCGAAAGAGGTGCAGACCTTTTCAACCATCGCTTTTTCGTTTTCGCTCAGAGCAAGGAGATCTGCGGGCATATCGCTGCCCTCCGTGCCGGTGCGGCCGATAACAATCAGAGCGGTGTCGGAAAACGCTCTGGCGTTATTCATAATCTTATCCGTCAGCTTTTTGGGATTCATTTCATCAACCGATTTTTGCAGCAAAGCAAGACTGACGAGATTGTTGATAATTGTATGGTCGACATAAGGCAGATCGCTTTTGCCGCCGTTCGCCTCATAGAGTTCACGAAGCTCTTTGTTGTATTCCACGCCTGCCGAGTCGAGTGCGTCATACAGATACACGGGATTATCCGATGTGGTGAGACCCGAACCGGTTCCGCCGATGTAGGGAAACGCGGACCCGACGCCGAAAATATTGATTTTTTTGTTGTTGAGAGGCAGAACGCTGTCATCGTTTTTGAGCAGAACGATGCCCTCTCTTTCAATATCGACGGCAACGCGGCTTGTTTCGGCAATAATTGCGGGGTCGATTCTTCCGCTGGTTGCAAAGGCGAAAAGCCCGGAAACACTGAAAACAACAGCGCATGCGGTTATAACGGCTGTCAGTTTTTTCATTTTCATAATCCGATTCCCTCTTTATTTTCTTTATCAGATTTATTATAGCAAAAATAATCAGCTTTTCAATAAAAATCTGTGTTTAAGCGCACGGGTATTACAGATATGTAATAATCTGTAATTTCAGCAAAACAGGATTTCTGAAAGTATAAAATTATTGTAATAAATAATATTTGCGTTTTTGAATTTATATGTTATAATGAATTGATTATTCTTTTCCGGAAGGAGAGGTTTTATGTCGGAAGCCGAAAACAGGGCGGCAGTCGAGCAGGTTGAAAAAACCTCGCTGGAGACAGCACGCGCCAAGGCGGTTATGAACAGACGCTACGTCGGCACGAAGGAGACGGCGGCATACATCATGTATGACATTGCGCAGTCCTTCAACATCAACAAATACGGCGACATCTTCATCACCGATATTGTCAAAATCGGTCTGAAGTTCCAGAGCATTGTCAGCTTTATTGTCGGTATATGGGATATGATAAACGACCTGTTCCTCGCCGCCATTGTTGACAAGACAAGAACAAGATGGGGCAAATTCAAGCCGTGGCTGATTATCTACGCCATTCCGGGCGTTATTCTCAGCGTGTTCTACTGGACCATGCCGCTGACAATAGGCAGCAGGGGTATGTATGACATGGGCAAGCTTGCCATCTACCTTATATTCAGTCTGGTGCAGAACCTTGCGGGCTCGATGAGCGCGATAGCCAGGACCGGCTCGCTCGCGACAATCACACCCAACATAATTGACAGAACCCGCCTTATCACGGAGGCAAACCTGCTTTCGGGCTTTGTTGAGAAGGCGCCCGAAATCATCATGGGACTTCTCATTGACCTTGTAAACCACGGCAAACTTAAAATCAAGATGACCTCGCTTTACGTTTCGGCGGGCGTTTTCTGCTCGGTTGTAAGCGGTCTGTTCGCGATTTATTTTGCCTTTGTTTCAAAGGAGAGAGTCAACCAGACAATAGAGAAACCCAGCGTAAAGGCGAGCTTCCGCTCCATAGCGACAAACAAGCCGCTGCTTCTCATCACGCTCTCGGAATTCCTCGGCGCTTTCAGCATCGGCTCGGGCGTAAACTACTATTACATAAACGTTCTCGGTCTTGCGACAATGTCAACAATAGTAGGCATACCCGGCGCCATTGTTTCGCCGATTTCATACTCCTACGTAACCTGGGCGAGAAGAAAATTCTCAACAAAGACGCTGTGGATTTTCGGCTCGCACATCAGCGACTTCCTTATGATAGGCGTTTTCCTTATAGGTTCAATAAACAAGAATTACAAGAAGCTGAGCGTTATGATTCCCGCATTTATGCTTCGTGAAACAATCTGGATGTTCTTCTGGGGCATTAGGAGCGTTATTCCCGAAGAGATGCGCAACGAGTCAATCGACTACGGCGAGTGGAAAAACGGCTACCGCAACGAAGGTCTTACCGGCGTTGCCAAGGAGCTGCCGAGAAAGCTTATCAACACCTTCGGCGCGACAATCAAGACGATTATTCTTGACAAGGTCGGCTACGTTGAGGGCGCAGGCTTCGGCGGTCAGACGGAAAAGACGGAGTATTCGCTTTTCTGGATGTGCACGATTCTGCCCGTTGTAACAGGCATTCTCAGCATTATTCCCAAGTGTTTCTATAACCTCACGGGCGAGAAGAGAGACACCATGTATCGCGAGCTTCACGAGCGCCGCAAGCTCAGGGAAGAGCAGTATGACGCAAAACTCGGCGAGGGCGAAACGGAGCCCGCCGCAGTGCAGCAGTAATAAGACGCAGATAACCCCCGATGTCGGCAGACATCGGGGGTTTTTGGTTGGGTGGGATGGGATTGCGGGAGAATGCGGTATGGGCGGGCGCGGAGCGGCGGGGGAGTTCCCTGCGGTTGATTTTAAAGTGAAGTTAAGGCGGCGGGCGATTGATAATCGCCCCTACCGAGTGAGGTTTTTTGTGAGCTTGAGGTATGGATAACACCTCATCCACCGCAAGCGGTCCCCCTTCCCCTCAAGGGGAAGGCATAAAGGCGGGAGAATGCGCGGAGAGAGTGGTTTATATGAGTTCTATTGTTTCGTCGTATTTCGGCTGCCAGATGCCGGAGATGAAATTCCTTGCGCGGAAGATGACCTCGTTTTCATACACCTCGACTACATAGCCGGTGCCGTTGAGGAAGTTGCCGCCGCGCAGGAAATCGGAATACATATAGCAGGGGGAGTTTATCAGCGTGTAGCCGTCGTATCTTTCAACCGAGGAATAGACGGTTTTGTCGTCTTCGGTGGAAAAGCCGGCGTGGATATGGCCGCTGATATAAAAGACGTTGTCATATTTCTTTATGATTTCAAGGATTCTGTCGGAGGCGTCGCCTATTCCGCCCGTGCCCGGCTCGTCATCCTTTTTCATCTCCCAGGTGTAGGGCAGACCGTGGGTGTCGTTTATCGGCTGGTGGAAGAAGATGAAAACAGGTTTGTCCGTGCGGGACGCCTTCTCCATTTCGTCTGCGAACCACTCAATCTGCTCATCGGAGACGGTGGCGTAGGTGTGGTCGCCCTCACTGCCGAGGATAATCGCGGGGTAGCCGTTTATTTCGGTTGAATAATAGACCTCGCTTATGTCTCTGCCTGTTGCGAGCTTGTTGTATTTTATGAAATTCGCCTTTGTTACGGCAACGTCGTCGCTGCCCCAGGTGTCGTGGTTGCCGATTACCATTATGTCGTTTGCGGATGTGTCGTATCTGCTCATGGCGAGGGTGAAGCTCTCCCACATGGAGTCGTAGCCATGGTCGGTTATGTCGCCGCAGATAACGAGGGCGTCGAGCTTATCCTTTGCCTTTGACATATCCTCAAGCCCGATTTCGAGCACCTCGCGCCTGCCGTTTGCCTCGGTGAGGTGCGTGTCGGAGATGACGGCGAAGCTTGCGAGGCAGCCGTCTTTTTTGTGCGAGATTTCCGCCTTCTCAAAGCCGAAAATTCCGCCGAAGAGAGCGGCGATTGCCATAAACACGGCAATACCCGCGCGGATGGGTCTGAAAAGAACACTTACAAGTGCAGTCAGCATAAAACAACCTCCTTTTATTATGCTTTTATAATACTATGATTCGGCGGGCAATTCAACCGTTAAAAGCAGATTATCCACAATATATTGTGGAAAAAAATAAAAATTTATTAAAACGTTAATACAAAATTAACATAATAATTATTGCACGCGGCGAAATAATATGATATATTTATAATGTATTGTTATGTGAAAAAATATGAGAGAAAGGTGAAAAAATGGACAGCGGAACAAAATATCCTCTTGTGTTTGTGCACGGTATGTTCGGCTGGGGCGCCGATGAAGGAATCAACTCCAAAATCCCCTACTGGGGCGCAACAACGGGCGACCTCATGGAATACCTCAACGAGAACGGATATGAAGCTTATTCGACCTCCAGCGGTCCCGTTTCAAGCGCGTGGGACAGAGCGTGTGAAATCTATGCCCGTCTGACGGGCACAAAGGTTGACTACGGCAAAGCGCATTCCGATAGAATGCACCACCGCCGTTTCGGCAGAGACTACTCCGAGCCGCTTTTTGAGGGCTGGGGCGAAGAAAAGAAGATTCACCTTATAGGTCACTCTCACGGCGGCAACACCGTAAAGATTCTGACGCACCTTCTCACCTACGGCAGCGAGGAGGAACGCGCCTGCACGCCCGAAAACGAGATATCGGGGCTTTTCACGGGCGGCAAGGAGAGCTGGGTAAAATCCGTTACCACAATCTGCACCCCGCACAACGGAGCGAGCGCCTATCAGTTTGCAAAAAAATACAAGATTCTTGAGCCGCTCAAGGCGTTTGCGTTCAACTATATCGGCATTATGGGCAGGTCGAAGGCCGAGGGCGGAATGATTGACTTCCACCTTGAGCAATACGGTCTGAGCGACACGCCCGGCCAGCAGGACGCCTACCCCATACGCAGGGCGAAGAAGATGCTCAACACCTACGGCGACAATGTTGAGACGGACCTTGCGCCCGAGGGAGCGAAGCAGAACAACGAATTTCTTGAAATCAGCCCGAATGTTTACTATTTCTCGTTCGCATACTCGAACGTTGTGAAGATGAAGCACATGCCCACGCGCTACCGCGCGAAGCTCAGCGACTTCCCCTTCCTGACGCTCACGTCGGACGCTATTCTTATCTACGAGCATTTTATTATGCCCGGCTACAAAAAAACATACCTTGACATAGCCAACGACGGCCTTGTAAACCTCAGGAGCGCACTCTACCCCGAGGATGAGCCGCACACCGAGTTTGACCGCACAAACATTAAGCCCGGCATCTGGAACGTCATGCCCGTGCGCAGCGGCGACCACGGCACGCCCATAGGGCTTTTTGCCGACGTTGACCAGACAAGGGACTTCTACCACATGCTTATTGAAATACTCAAGGAGATTGAGGGCGATGAGTGAGCCCTCCTGCTGAGAGGAACAAAACGGAACAAAAAAAGCATTTTACCGAAAAGGAAGTGACGTAAATTGGAACCTTTCTATGAGGTCAGGGATTTCTCGACAATACGCGAAATGCTTGACCAGTCGCTTGAACTCTATGCCGACAGAACGGCGTTTGAGGTCAAGAAGGGAGAAGAGCACTACAACATCTCATACAGAGAGTATATTGCTCAGCTCAACGCCCTTTGCAACGCTCTGCTTGACATGGGCTATTACCGCAAAAAAATCGGCGTTGTCTCCGACAACAGATACAAATACGCCCTTACATACATGACGGCAATCTGCTCCGGCAACATCATTGTTCCCATTGACAAGGAGCTTATGACCGAGGACATACACGGCATTCTCGAGGCGGCGGAATGCGAGCTGCTTTTTGTTGACAAAAGGCACATTGACAAAATAGATTACGACCGGCTGGGCGACGTTCCCGTCTATTGCTTTGACCCGCTTGACGAGAACGAAAACACCCACGGCGTAAAGAGCTTCACCGACCTGCACAACCGCGGCAGAGAGCTCATAGCTCAGGGCAAAAAGCTCTGGGAGGAATACGAAGACGATGTCAACGCCCTGTGCGTTCTGCTTTTTACATCGGGCACGACGGGCGTTTCAAAGGGCGTTATGCTCTGCCAGCGCAACTTCATTTTTGAAATAAAGGCGGCAATGGGCGTTATCAAAATCTACCCCGAGGACTGCGGCATTTCGCTGCTCCCGCTGCACCACACGTTTGAAAGCTCGATTATTCTTTTCTTTGCCCCCTACTGCGGAGCGAAGGTTACGTTCTGCGAGGGCTTCAAATACGTTCTTAAAAATATGAAGGAGTTCAACCCCTCCGTATTTGTTGCGGTTCCCCTCGTTCTGGAGACGGTTCACAAGCGCATACTGCGTAAAATCCGCGAGCAGAAGCACGGCGAGACAAAATTCCGTCTCGGCTTAAAGCTCTGCAAGGCGGGCAACAAAGTTCACCTGAATTTAAGCAAATACATTTTCAAAGAGATAATCGACACCTTCGGCGGCAATATGCGTATGATTACCTGCGGCGGCGCAGCCGTTGACCCGCAAGTGCTTGACGACTTCAACACCTTCGGCATACAGATAATTTACGGCTACGGTCTTACCGAGTGCGCTCCGCTCGCGGTTATCAACCACGACCGCCTGCGCACGACCGACTCCATCGGCGAGCCGCTGCCCGGAGTTGAAACAAAGCTCATCAACCAGGATGAAAACGGCATAGGCGAGCTCTGCGTAAAGGGCGGAATGGTAATGCTCGGCTACTACAACAACCCCGAAGCGACAGCGGAGGTTATTGACGAGGACGGCTTTCTTCACACGGGCGACCTCGTGCAGATTGACAGGGACGGCCACTACCACGTATGCGGGCGCAGCAAGAACGTTATTGTTACATCAAACGGCAAAAACATCTACCCCGAAGAGCTGGAATACCACCTCGACGGCGAGGACTGCATAAGCTCCAGTCTGGTTGAGGGCGTTGAAAACAAGAAGGGCGAGGTTCAGATTCACGCACAGATTCTGCCCGACGTTGAAGAAATCTCACTTCAGATGGGCAGGGAGCCCACCGAGAACGAGCTGCAGAATCTTATCAGGGGCGCAATCGAGCGCATAAACGAGAGAGTGCCCGCCTTTAAACGCATAAAATCCTTCACCATACGCAAAAACGATTTTGACCGCACCACGGCGCAGAAGATAAAGCGCACGACCAACAGGACCACAGGCAAGGCAAAGAATAAAATAAAAGTAAACAACACAAAGGTCGGTTAAATCTTTTAAACGGCAAAATGCAAAAAAACGCCCTCTATTTCGCCGCAAAAGGCAAAACGGAGGGCTCTATTTTTCCGAAGCGACGGTTTATTCTGGCGGAAATACATGCTATATTTTAATCACAGAAAAACGAAAACGCCTTTTGAAAGGAGGCAGTCATTATGTCACAAAGAAAACTTTACAAAAGCTCCACCGACAGAATAATCTTCGGTGTGTGCGGCGGAATTGCAGAATACCTCAACGTTGACTCGACAATAGTCAGACTTGCTCTCGCTCTCTTTACCCTTGCGGGCGGCAGCGGACTGCTCTTCTACATCATCGCCGCAGTTGTTATGAGCGACGACCCCGGCTACGCCGGATAAAACAGACATCTCCCGTTTATCTTGCACACCTTCCTTTTCTTTTCTTCTTCAATTACCTCCTGTGTAAGATAAGCTGAATATCACTCCTTTTCGGAAGCGCCGTGCGGAACCTCTCCTTTCTCCGCGCGGCTGCTTTCTTTTGAAAAAAACAGCGGCGCCTGACGGCGCCGTTTGTGCGTTTATATAGTATTTACCGGTTATTCCTTTACCCTGTGCCCGTTTTTGATTTTAACCTTGCCGACAAGCGGAAGAACCGCATATCCGGTCAGGGTATCTCCGTCGATTTCGATGTGGATATCAACCGTTTTGCCGGGGAAGAGCGGTGTTCTGACAGTCGCATCTATTGTGCCGCCCTCCTCTTTGAGAGAAACCGTTTCGATTTTGCTTAAATCAAAGCCGCGCACAGTGCCGCGAAAACCGTATTCGCCGTTGTTGTCGTATATCTCCACCCTGCCCGTTTCTTTGAAAAGCAGAGTGTCAACGCTTGCCTCCCATAAACCGAGACCTGTCATAACGCACCTCCGGGTTATTATGAAATATATGATAGCACGTTTCAACACCGGAATCAAGCGGGAGCGGAAAACCTTCTAAGGTTGCGAAAGCAATTCCGCAGGCAGACAGACACACCTTCTGCTTCGGTGGGGGGGATTTGCGGGGGATTCCACCGGCGGTAGAGTTGTTTTTTGTTTTGGTAGAGGGATTCGACGGAGAGTAGGTGGACATTTCTGAGGCTACACATTATAATAAATGCGTAAAGCCACATCCGCAAAGGGAGGTGTTTTTATGCGGACTCCGCTTGATGAAAGAAAGCTGCCCGACTACACGAGGGGCGAAGAGATATTCAACATGGTAACGCACATTGCCGGGGGCGCCTTCGGCATTGCCGTGCTGGTGCTGTGCATTGTTTTTTCCGCAGCGAGGCGCGACTGGCGCGCTTTTGCCGGCGGTCTTGTTTACGGGCTGACGATGATATTTTTATACACCGTTTCGAGCGTTTACCACGGGCTGACGGCAGTCAGGGCAAAAAAGGTTATGCAGGTGCTTGACCACTGCACGATTTACGCACTGATTTTCGGCACATATATTCCGATTCTTTTAACGGGGCTTTATGACAGCTACCCGAAGGTTACGCAGATAATACTGTGCTGCATAAGCGTCGGCACGGCTGTGGGCGTGACATTTACCGCCATTGATTTTCACCGATACAGAATTATCTCACACACCTGCTATTTCACTGTCGGTTGGTGCGCGATTTTTGCGCTGAAGTTTATAGTCCGCGCCTTCGGTCTGCCGTTTTTTATGTGGATTCTTGCAGGCGGATGTTTTTACACCTTCGGTATGATTTTTTACGGTCTCGGCAAAAACAGGCGGTGGTTTCACAGCATTTTTCACATTTTTATTCTGCTTGGCAGCATATTCCAGTTTGTCGGCATATTCACCGGCTGCATATTGAAATAATAAAAAACCGGATAAAAAAAGGGGAGGGATGAAAGCATCCCTCCCTGTGTTTTATGTTCAGATTTTCATTGCAACCTCGTAGGCGCGCCAGATAACCGAGCGCAGGTTGCCTATTGCGAGGCAGTCGCCGACGAGATAAACGTTCTTTGTTTTTTCACTCACGAGCGGAGCGGGGATGTAGCCGGCACAGCTGATTACGCTGTCGCAGGCGATTTCAATATCTTTGCCGTCTTTGCCCGTGCAGATTATTGAGCCGTCTTTAACCTCTTTGAGCGTTGTTTCGAGGTAGGTCGGCACCTTGTTGAGGGCGAACCACTCGCGCAGGTAGGAGGAGTTTGCAAGGCAGACGCCCTTCTGGCTTACGAGGTCGTCCTTCATTTCGACGATTACCGGCTTTTTGCCCTTGAGGGCGATTTCATAAGCGATTTCGCAGCCGGTGAGACCGCCGCCGATAACCGCCACGGTGTCGCCCGATTCGGCGCCGTTGAGCCAGTCGCACGCTTCAATCATCTTCTCGTGACCGGGAACCTTTTTGAGGACTCTTGCCGTTGAGCCGGTAGCGACAATCACGGGAGCGCCGCCGAATGCGGATATATCTTTAACCTCGTCGTTGAGCTTAACTTCAATGCCGAGCACCTGCATCTGCCTGCGATACCAGGTGAGCAGGTCGCGCAGCTTGCCCTTGTATGATTCGGCGCTGGCGGGGATGAAGGTGCCGCCGAGCACGCCGCTCTTTTCGTGAATAACGGGGTTATGCCCTCTGAGCTTGAGCACTCTCGCCGCCTCCATACCGCCGATGCCGCCGCCTATGATATGCACGGTTTTGGGCGAGGAGGTCTTTGTGATGTGGTGCTTGCCCTTCTGCATTGTTTCCGCATTGACTGCGCAGCGCGCGAGGTGAAGGGAGTCGCTGAGCTCCTGGTCGTTGGGAACGCCCTTGTAGTGGCACATATTGAAGCAGCCGTTGTGGCAGAGAATGCAGGGGCGGATGTCATCCTCTCTGCCCTGCATAAGCTTGGTAACCCACTCGACGTCCGCTAAGAACGGGCGGGCAAAGCCGGCGCCGTCAAGCCTGCCCTGCGAAATGCTTTCCGCCGCAACAGCGGGGTCGAGACGACCCGCGCAGATGACGGGGATGTCGCAGTAGTTCTTGATGTGCTCGACGTCTGCAAGGTTGCAGTTTTCGGGCATATATACGGGAGGATGAGCCCAATACCAGGCGTCATAAGTGCCGTTGTCGCAGTTGAGGCAGTCATAGCCCGCATCCTGGAGGAATCTGACCGCCAGCTCGGATTCCGCCATATCTCTGCCGACCTCAACATAGTCCTCGCCGGGGATTGCGCCCTGACGGAAGCCCTTTGTTTTGGAAACGACGGAGTAGCGAAGCGAAACGGGGAAGTCGCTGCCGCACGCCTTTTTGATTGCCTTGACAATCTCGGCGGCAAAACGGTAGCGGTTTTCAAGCGAGCCGCCGTATTCGTCGGTGCGCTTGTTTACATATTTAAGGGTGAACTGGTCGAGCAGATAGCCCTCGTGAACGGCGTGGATTTCAACGCCGTCAACGCCTGCGTCTCTGAGGAGCTTTGCGCTCTTTGCGAAGGCGTCGATGAACTGCTGAATCTCCGCCTTTGTCATTTCGCGGGAGGGGACTTTATCCGACCAGCGGTTGGGCGAGGGTGAGGCGGAGGCGGTGATTTTGTCAAGATTCATAAACGGCTTTGAGAGCTTGTTTATGACGGGGGTGGTGTAGAGCATCTCCATCATTGAACTGATGGTGAAGGAGCGACCGAAACCCGCGGTGAGCTGAACAAAAAGCTTCGCTCCCGTTTTGTGGAATTCGGGCATCCATTTTGCAAGGTCGCTGAACATCTTTTTGTTCTTGTAAAGCCACTGACCGAACATCGGGTTATAGACGGGCTGACAGCCGGGCAGAACAAGACCTGCGTTGTTTTTTGCAACCTCGAGTATGAAATCAGCTCCGTCCTTGTCAAAATGGTTTTTCTCCATCCATCCGAAGAGGTCGGTGCCGCCCATACTTGTTAAAACAATGCGGTTTTTGATTTCGCAGTTGCCGATTTTCCAGGGGGTGAACAGCGGCTGAAGTTTCTCGTTCATTGTTATTCCTCCGTTTATAATATTTCAATAATATTCCGCTTTGTTTAATCTCTGCAGTCAAGGTGCGGCAGATTCTCCGCCCTGACTGCCGTTTCGAGCGCGGTGAGCGCCATGTCGTCAAACGAGGTTCGGCAGTCATCTGCCGAAAGGGAGTCGAACTGACCGAACAGCAGGTTTGACACGGTGCAGAGGGTGAGCGCCCTTTTGTTGAGGCGCATTGCCGTCAGGTAGAGGGCAGCCGCCTCCATTTCGACGCAGAGGCAGCCCATTTTTGCCCATTGAGACTGGTCGTGCGTGTCATCATAGAAGATGTCGCTTGAAAAAATGCTGCCGATTTTAAGGTTTATTCCCTTTTCATCCGCCGACTGTTTTGCCGCTTCGAGAAGGGCAAAATCGCACACGGGGGCGGCTGTTCCGTTAAGGGAATACTGCGAAGCGAAGTTTGAGTCGGTGCAGGCGCCGAGCCCGGCTATGACGTCGCGCAGGCGGCAGCTTTTGTCTATTGCGCCCGCCGAGCCGATGCGGATGATGCTCTGCACGTCGAAGTTTTTATATAATTCATAAGAATAAATGCCGATTGAGGGCATACCCATTCCGCTCGCCATTACGCTGACTTTGACTCCGTTGTAAAAGCCGGTGTAGCCGTGCACGCCGCGCACGTCGTTGACAAGAACGGGGTTTTCGAGAAAGGTTTTTGCAACATGCTCGGAGCGCAGAGGGTCGCCGGGCATAAGCACGGTTTTGCCGAAGAGGGCTCCGTCAAGCGGTTTAATGTGGAGTGATTCAGTCATTTTCCGCCTCCTTCACCGCTCTGACAACTCTGCTTGTGCCGAGACGGGACGCGCCGAGAGCTATGAATTTTTCGGCATCCTCAAGGGAGGAGATTCCGCCAGCCGCCTTGATTTTAACGTGCGGGGCAACGTGCTTTGCGAAAAGGGCGACATCCTCAAAGGTCGCTCCGCCCTTTGAAAAGCCCGTGGAAGTTTTTATATATTCCGCTCCGGACTGAGAGACGATTTCGCACATTTTAATCTTTTCTTCGTCGGTGAGCAGGCAGGTCTCGATTATGACCTTGAGAAGTTTGCCGTTGCAGGCGGCTCTGACTGCCCTGATTTCATCGAGCACAAAATCGTATTCGCCGGCTTTGAGCATACCGATATTTATTACCATATCGATTTCATCCGCTCCGTTTTTTACGGCATCTTCTGCTTCAAAGCATTTTGCGGCTGTTGTTGAGTAGCCCGTCGGGAAGCCGATAACCGTGCAGACTGCGACTTTTCCGCCCGTGTATTCCTTTGCCGCTTTCACATAGCAGGCGGGTATGCAGACGGAGGCGGTTTTGTATCTGATTGCGTCGTCGCACAGCGCCTTTATCTCATCAAAGGTCGCCGCAGGGTTTAACAGGGTGTGGTCGCATTTTGAGAGGATTTCACTGACATCCATTTTTATCACCTCAGCGTGAAAGATAGTTCATCGGGTTTTTCTTTTCGCCGTAATAGATTACCTCGAAATGGAGGTGGGGGCCCGTCGAGTTGCCCGTTGAGCCGACTCTGCCGAGCTGCTGACCGGCATAGACATAGTCGCCGACAGACACGCAGATTGAGCCCGAGAGCATGTGCGCGTATCTTGTTTTGTAGCCGTCGCCGTGGTTTATGAGAACCATATAGCCGTAGCCCCTGGTGTTCCAGCCGGCGTATTCCACCCAGCCGTCGCGCGAGGCGACAACCGAGGTGCCAAGCGCTCCCCTGTCGGTGCGGCAGAGGTCAACGCCGTCGTGGAAGCCGGAGCTTCTGTAGCCGTAGGAGGAACTTATGTAGTTGCAGCTCGGAGCGGGCCACAGGAAGCCCTTTGCGGAGGTTGTGCCGATTACGACTGCTCCGTAGTAGCTCATACCGCCGACGGTTTTGACTTCGGGGATGGGCACCGTGAGAACGTCAACCTGAGTCTGCACGTCGGAGAGCACGTCTTCAATATATATCTTTGTTGTGGTAACTCTGTTTGTGCCGTTTACGCCCTTGCGTGTTACGTTGGAGTAGCCGGCGTATTTGGTGTTGTCTTTTGAAATTATTGTATCATAAGGAACCTCGACCGTCTCGGAGGATATGACGGTTTTTTGTATTCTTAATACATTGGTTTCTTTTTCAAAAGTGATTTTGTCGCCCTCGTGAACATTCTCCCAGTTGTAGTCGGGGTTTAACTCAATCAGCCGTTCCTGCGAAACGCCCGAAAGAACGGCAAGGTGCTCGAGGGTGTCGTAATCCTGCATTTTATATTCGTTGAGAACGGTTTTTCTGCCGTGAATTTTCGTGTTTAAGGTCTGGGCGTCAATAATGATTTTTTCGGTGTCGGAGTAGATGCCCTGCTTGTATTCGACATCCTCCGCAAAGCCGACAACATAGCCCTCCTTCTCGGCGTCTGCCATATAGGGGCGCAGGTAGTTGTAGAAGACGGTTTTTGCATCCGCCTCGTTTTTGACGGCGCCCATAAACTCGCCGTCTATGTAGATGCCGCAGGCGTTTGTAAGGTTGTCGGCGGAGTTTTCAATAACTCTGTCGCTGATTGTTTCGGCGTCATTGAGCTCGTCGAGGGAAACAAGGCGCAGCTTATACTGTGCGTCGAGCGATGCGTTGATTCCGGCAAGGTCCGCTTCGCCGCCGTCAAAGGAATAGGCGCCCGTGTCAAGCTTTTCGGCTATGAGGTTTTTCGCCTCCATATAGACGGACTCCTCGCCGATACAGCCGAGATTTATGTTGTTGTAGGTAACGTCGAGCGCAAAGGTGAGATCCTTCCAGTAGGTGGTCGAGAGGAAGAGGAAGACGCACGCCGCCGCAGGCAGCAGGAGGTTGCCTGCCGTTTTGAGAAAGTGGCCGTAGTTTGCGCCGATGTGCCTGAAATAGAGCTTGAGCGCCTTGCGAAGGCGGTCGGGGTCGCGCCACACGCGTTTTATTGCCTGCCGCGCCGCCTTTGAATCCTCGCGCAGGCGCAGGTATTCGTCGAGCAGGTCGGCAAAACGTTTTCTTAAAGTGCGCTTTTCTTTTTTCTTCTTTTTGCCCACGCCGAGGGCTTTGAAGAATATTACAAACGGCTTTGCGACAGAGGCGAAGAAAAACAGGAACAGCGCTTTCGAGTAGCGGATAACGCTGTAGCCGAAGGTGTAAACCAGCCCGTGCAGAATCTGCATAAGCGACATATCGCCGTAGGGCGACTGCTCTTTTTTGCGCTGCTTTTCACGCTGCTTTCGTTCTTTCAGCTTCTGCTTTGCCTTTTCTCTGTCTGCCTTTTTCTGCTGCTTTTCGGTAACGTTTATTACAAGGTCGCCCGTGTTTATGCTTTTTGCCGCCTTTTTGCGTTCGGGCTTTTTCGGGGCTTCCTGCTGCGCCGGAGCGGGCTCCGCCTCCGCTTCCGCCGTTTCTTCTTCGGGCGGCTCGGGGGCAAACTCTTTTTCGGGCTCGCCGAAAATCTCGAAATTTATGCGGTCAAAATCGGCGGCTATCTGATCGGCATCAAGAAGAGAGGCGAAGATATCTTCCGCATTCTCCGCACCTGAGGGCTCGGCGGCGCCGGCGGCGGTGCTGACACCGTCACCCTGTGCATCTGCCGGAGCGATATTCGGTTTTTTCTCTTCTTCGTCCATTTTATCTCCGGTAATAATCAGTCTGTTTCAAAATATCTTTCAAGGGCGTTCTGCCAGTGCGGCAGGCGGTTGAATCCGTTTAAGTCAAGCGACGCCTTCGAGAGGCGGGAATTGAGCTGGCGCAGGGCGTCGGTTTTGTATTGAGCCGACGGGATGGGGATAATTCTGCAGTCCGTCCCCGCATGGCGCATAATTTCGGCGGCAAAATCCGCCCAGGAGCAGAAGCCCTCGTTTGTTGCGTGGTAAACGCCGTATTTTTCGGTTTTTATCATACTGCAGAACAGTGCGGCGAGATCCTCCGTGTAGGAGGGCGAACCCACCTGGTCGCAGACAACGCGCAGTTCGCTGTTCTGCTCGCCGAGACGGACCATACTCTTGACAAAGTTTGCTCCGTTTTTGCCGAAAACCCACGACACGCGCACAATAAAAGCTTTTTCGCACGCGGCGAGAACGGCGTTTTCGCCGTCGAGCTTTGACTGCCCGTAAACGTTGAGCGGGTTTTTGGGGTCATCCGTTTCAAGCGGTGTCTCACCGTTGCTGCCGAAGACGTAGTCGGTTGAAACATAGAGCATCTTCGCGCCTGCCGCCTGAGCCGCGCGGGCAATATTCTCACTGCCCTCAACATTTACCCTGCGGCACAGCTCACTCTCCGACTCCGCCCTGTCAACGGCTGTGTATGCCGCGCAGTGGATGACGGCGCCGGGCTTTTCTGCTTTGAAATACCTGTCAACGCAGGCCTTATCCGTAATATCAAAATCCTTTTTGCCCGCGGCAAGCGTTTCAATGCCGCAGGCATCGAGACAGGCGGCAACATCCGCGCCGAGCTGACCGTGCGCGCCCGTAACAAGAACCTTCATAACAACCTCTCAGTTTTTAAGACTCTGCAGCGGAGCGGGTATTCTTCCGCCCCTTGATATGAATTTTGCGGGGGACGCAGTGTTGACCTTCATAACGGGGCCCGAACCGAGCAGACCGCCGAAGTTGAGCTCCTCGCCCTCTCTGACTCCGATGGCGGGGATAAGGCGCACAGCCGTTGTTTTGGAGTTTACCATACCGATTGCCGCTTCGTCCGCTATAATAGCGGAGATTATTTCCGCCGGGGTGTCGCCGGGGACTACTATCATATCAAGACCCACCGAGCATACGGAGGTCATTGCCTCAAGCTTTTCTATTGTAAGGCAGCCGCTTCTCGCCGCGTCAATCATACCCGCATCCTCCGAAACGGGGATGAAGGCGCCCGAAAGACCGCCGACGTGTGAGGACGCCATTGTGCCGCCCTTTTTGACTGCGTCGTTGAGCAGGGCGAGGCAGGCGGTTGTGCCGTGCGCTCCGCAGCTTTCAAGCCCCATCTCCTCGAGGATGTGGGCAACGGAATCGCCGACGGCGGGCGTGGGAGCCAGCGACAGATCGACTATGCCGAAGGGCACGCCGAGACGCTGTGCCGCCTGCGAGGCGACGAGCTGACCCATACGGGTGATTTTGAACGCCGTTTTCTTTACCGTGTCGGCTACCTCTGTGATGTTTGCGCCCGGAATTTTCGCAAGAGCCGCCCTGACAACGCCGGGCCCCGAAACGCCCACGTTGATGACGCACTCCGGCTCGCCGGGGCCGTGGAAGGCGCCCGCCATAAAGGGGTTGTCTTCGGGGGCGTTGCAGAACACGACGAGCTTTGCGGCGCCTATGCAGTTGTCATCCTTTGTCAGCTCTGCGCATCTCAACACGACCTTGCCCATTTCGGCTACGGCATCCATGTTGATGCCCGTTTTTGTCGAGCCGATGTTGACGCTCGAGCAGAGATTCTGAGTGCAGGCGAGCGCCTCGGGAATGCTGTTTATAAGCGCCTCGTCGCCTGCCGAAAAGCCCTTCTGAACAAGGGCGGAATAGCCGCCGATGAAGTTTACGCCGACCGTGTCGGCAACTCTCTGCAGTGTTTTTGCATATCTGACGGGGTCACCGCCCGAAGCCGCAGTGAGCATGGCGACGGGGGTTACCGCTATTCTCTTGTTGATAATCGGAATACCGTATTCCTTCTCTATCGTGTCAACCTCGGGCACAAGGCGCTCTGCAAGGCGGGTGATTTTATCATAAACCTTCGTGCAGGAGCGGTCGATGTCATCACAGCAGCAGTCAAGCAGGGAGATGCCCATTGTGACCGTTCTGATGTCGAGGTTTTCATTCTCAATCATCTGTATGGTTTCGAGAATGTCGCGCGTGTTAATCATTTACGTTCCCTCCCGGAATCATACGTGGTGCATGGCGTTGAAAACGTCTTCCTGCATGGTGTGAATCTGAAGATTCTTCTCTTTGCCCATGGCTTTGAGACGGTCTGAAAAATCGGCAAAAGCAACGCTCGACTTTTCCATATCGACGAGCATAATCATGCAGAACAGCTCCTGAAGAATGCTCTGCGAAACCTCTATGATGTTGATGTTGTTCTCGGCGCAGATGTCTGAAACTCCCGAAAGAATACCGACTGTATCTTTGCCGACAACCGTAATTACGGCTCTCATATATACACTGCCTTTCTTTGCATATTCGGTTTATTATAACACAATATTTTAAATATAACAATAGTTTTATAAAAGCAAAAGGGGTTAAGCGGCAGGGCTGCACCGCTCAGATCCCGCCGCTCACAGAAAAACAGCGGGGTGCAAGCACCCCGCCTCAGAGCTGTATGTCAATTCTCCGGTAATATCTTATGTTCCCCGTCGTTCTCGTCAATCATAATAATCGGCGTTGAGGGCAGCAGCTCGTGCAGACGGCTGACAAAGCCCGTTGATCTCTCCCGCGGAAAACCCGTTACGATTGTGCCCGCATCCTTTTTTGTCGCGAAAACCGCCGCCAGAATGTCGGGTGAATCGTTGAAATAGACGCTCATTGTGGCATCGCACATCCTTGCCGCCTCATAGAGCTCCTCAAGAACAGCGGAGAGCTCGGGGCTTGTGCCGTCGCGCTTTGCAAAAACGGCAAGCACTATGAGCTTTGCCCTGCTTTTGAGAGCAATCTGTTCGCCGCGGCGGATAAGTTTTGCGCATGAGCGCTGCGGAGTAACGCAGACGAGAACCGTTTTTTCGTTCTGATTCGTTTCCGGCAAGCCGTCACCTCCCGTTTGAGTTTATTCCATTATACTCCATCCGCCGACGTTAAAAGTGTATTATTTGTGAATTTTATTTTTGTTTTACGGAATCTTACGCACAGGCAAAAAAGCGGAGAAAACGGGGAAACGGCAAAAATTTGCGCTGTGATATTGAAATCGATGAAAAAATGAGTTAAAATATATCTCACAGCAAAAAAGGACGCATAGCTCAGCCGGTCAGAGCGTCCGCTTCACACGCGGGAGGTCTTGGGTTCGAGCCCCAATGTGTCCACCAGAAAAGCAGTCCGTCCGAAAGGGCGGGCTGTTTTTTTGATGCGGGGTGAGAAGCCAAGACCTCATAAAAAAGGGGACCCCGGGAAGCGAAGCTTTACGGGGAAAAGGAGGAGCGGCGGAGAGAACGAGAGCGGGAGCGTTCTGATTTTTATGGCGACGGCGCGAGTGATACGCAGCCCGCGACGACGCGGGTTCGAGCCCCAATGTGTCCACCAGAAAAGCAGTCCGTCCGAAAGGGCGGGCTGTTTTTTGATTATGCGGGGTGAGAAGACCTGACCTCTTTCAAAAGGGGTCCCCGAAAAGTCCGAAAAGACTTTTTGGGGAGAAGGAGGAGCGGCGGAGAGAACGAGAGCGGGAGCGTTCTGATTTTTATGGCGACGGCGCGAGTGATACGCAGCCCGCGACGACGCGGGTTCGAGCCCCAATGTGTCCACCGGAAAAGCAGTCCGTCCGACAGGGCGGGCTGTTTTTTTGATGCGGGTGAATAATATTCGCCCATACGGGTTATAGGGGGATTGCGGGTTATGAGATCCTTCGCTGCGCTCAGGATGACAGGATAGGAGTTAGGTTTCAGGGGTTAGGGGTTAGGGTGTGGAATGGCAGGCAGTGTTCGCTACGGGTTGGTTTTAAATTGAGGTTAAGGCGGCGGGCGATTGATAATCGCCCCTACCGGTTGCAGAGGGATTGAGGTTTAATGCAATTTTTGACCCTTCCGTCTCGCCTGCGGCGAGCCACCTCCCCTCGCAGGGGAGGCTAAAGCGGAGCGGCGGGGGCGTTGCCTGCGGGTTGCAGGGGGATTGCGGGTTATGAGATCCTTCGCTGCGCTCAGGATGACAGCAAAAACCGCCCGGGTGACCGGGCGGCTGTGTGGATTGTTTTATCAGTGGACGGGGTTAAGGTTAATCAGCAACCGCTGCGGGGGGGTGAGATTCTTCGCCTGCGGTTCAGAATGACAGAGTTCTCGGATAGATTGCAAAGAAAGGCGGGCGATTGATAATCGCCCCTACCGGACGGCGTTTGTTTGAAATTCAGGTAAAACAGCAGATGGCAAGCTGCCATACAGAATAATTGAAAGCACGGGAAAACCCGCCTCCGAAGCGGTTCGGAAGCGGGTTTGGTCTGTTTACTGTTTTCGTTTGCCGGAGGTTAAGCGTATTTCCGGAAATGCGGTAAATTTTTTTCTCGGCAGAGGGAGTTAAGTTTAATCAGCAGATGGTGCTGAGGAGGTCGGCGATTGCTTTGCCGAGGATTTTTTCGATGAGTTCGGCGAAGAACGCTTTGAGGCGGTCGAAGAAGCCGTTTCTGACTTTGACAGTCTGTTCTTCGCTTTCGGCGATTGTGTTGCCGTCTTTGTCAATGACCTTCGCCTGAACGGTGTAGTCGTCGGTCGGGTCTTCGACGGTGCAGCTTTCGCCCGTGCCGACATCTTCGCCGTTTACGAACCAGTGAATTTCGGCGCCTTCGGGGAGATTTCCGGCGCTTGCTGAGAAGGTTTTATCCTCTTTATAGCCCGTTTCGGTTTTTTCTGTGAAATCTTTGATTTCAACCGATGCGGGAGTCTGTTCCGCTTCGCGCTGATCTGCGACATCATCGGCGGCGCTGTCAACGAGAGCGTCAACCGCCGCTTTATTTTCTTCAAGCGACTTGCTTTCGTCATATCCGAGAGCGTCGATTTCGTCCTTTGCGTTGTCGATAATTGACTTGACTTCGTCGCTGTCGCCGTTCTGAGCGAGGGCGTCGATTGCGTTCTTTGCCTCGTCTTTGTATTCGTCAAACGCCTCTTTGTCGGCGGCAAGCTTATCTGCTTCGCGCTGATCTGCGACGTCATCGGCGGCGCTGTCAACGAGAGCGTCAACCGCCGCTTTGTTTTCTTCAAGCGACTTGCTTTCGTCATATCCGAGAGCGTCGATTTCGTCTTTTGCGTTGTCGATAATTGACTTGACTTCGTCGCTGTCGCCGTTCTGAGCGAGGGCGTCGATTGCGTTCTTTGCCTCGTCCTTGTATTCGTCAAGGGCGTCTTTGTCTGTGTATATATCAACAATGGCATAGGGGCTGTTATAGAAATAGTCGGTCCAGAATGCGGCAAACGCTCTGACTGTTTCGCCATCGGCGGGTTCATAATCCGCCGTTACCACCTTCACAAATTCGCCTTCGGCGTCATATAAACGGTATTCAACCGCCGTTATATAATATGTGTCAACGCTGGAGTTTATTCTCAAAGCGGCAATGTCGTCAACATCCCAGCCGTCGGGAATCTGAAGCAGCAGTCGTGCTTTTTCGGGGAAGGTGCCCACAATATATGTGCCGTCAATTGTTACGCCGACAAGCGCTCTGCAGGCGTTTTCAATTTCAAAAGCATTGTCGTAATCGTCACCCGGATCAGCGGAAACGCCGATAAGCTCAGCCGAATAAGGGATAAAGTAACCGTCAAATGCGCCGAGCGGATCCTGAAGAACCATCTGAATCCCGTCGCTGCCGAGCGTGCCGTTATCCGCTGAAGAAACAACATTTTCGCTTATATACGAGCCGTCGGGATATTTTGAGGGCGAAGTATTATCAAGAAGGTAAAGTCTTGTGTTATCTGTATCTCCGCAGCGCGTGCATCTGTCTTCGATTATACCTAAGCTGTCCTCGGTTGCTTCTTTTGCAATACTCTCTTCCCGGTTGTGACCGAGAGCGTCGACTGCAACGGTTTTCTCCTGAGCTTCAAAAGCGGGGTTGTCAAAGCGCGCTGTGCAGGTTGTTACGCCCGCTTCGGTGCAGGTTGCGGTTGTGGTAACTGCGGCATTAACGGTTTCTTCTTCTTTATGATCGGCGTTTCTTGTGCACACTCTTGTTGCGGTGCAGGTTGAGTTATCTGCACTCCATACATAAGCCGTGGCGCCCCAGTCGTGACCGGCGGACTCGCCGCTCGGAGCTTCTGTTGTCTGAGATGTGAAGCCGGGCTTTGTGAATGTTGCCGTATATCGTATTATACCGTCCGCAAAGCAGGCTGCCGGAATTTCCTGAGAGGTTGAGTCAACCGTTTCGCTCACTTCTCTGCCGCAGACGGAGCAGATATGCTTCGCGGTGCAGGTTGAATTATCGGCGGACCAGGTGTAGGTCGCTTCGCCGAAGGTGTGGTTATCATGGGCGGAGTCTTCATTGCAGCGGAAGCAGACCTGCCAGTGCTGAGTGTCATTGCTTTCATAAAACGGGGGATAGGCGTGGCCGGGGGCGGGGATGGATTCCGCCGACGGAGTGGTTACCGTTGTGCCGTCGGCCTTGAGGTATTTGCCGCAGTCTTCACATTTGTAGTATCTGTTATTGCCGGGCTCTGTGCAGGTGGCTGCTTTTGCGGGGATTTCTGTTTTGTTTGTATGAGGGCAGATATACTCGGTAACACGGACCGTGCAGGAATCGGAAAAATCAGTGCCCTGAATTGCTGCCGTGATTACTGCCGTGCCCACGCCTGCGGCCGTAACGGTTGCGGTGCCGTCATTATTATCGGTGACCGTTGCGGCGTTTTCGTTGCTTGAGGACCAGATTACGGTGCCGGTTGCGCCGGCAGGTTCAATGGCGGCGGCAATCACCTGAGATGAGCCCTC
>JAEEGL011442842.1_pt1 | contig 26525 bp, 21 predicted proteins | sample 9134231 | NCBI WGS metagenome assembly JAEEGL01 (sample SAMN16246548, study PRJNA631951) | gut metagenome | biome: gut microbiome; feature: rumen; material: fiber-attached | host: Bos | place: Iran: Karaj | collected 2018-10 | reverse complement strand
CTAAAAACTAAAAGTATAAGTTACCTGCCATTCGGGATGTTGGTGTCCCGTTTGCAAAGGTAACTTATACTTTTAGTTTTTAGTTTTTAACTTTTAGTTTTTAATTTACATCTATTTCCCTTCACAAAGACTCATATAGCCTTTCACGTCCTTGTTCGCCTTGAACGCTTCGGGTGCCCTGCCATAGATTTCATCAATCTGTGGTGTGGTGGTTGGGAAACCAAACTGATTATAGGCATTGTCGCAAAGCACCAGGAAATAAGTCAAGCCTAACACATTGTCGAAATTGGCTGTGACGAAATCTGTTTCCAATTTATCTATCGCCATGCGCAAACCACCTTCCTCTTCGCCCAATTCGCGAAGAATCTCATCGTGGTCGTAACCATCAAGAATCATCGTGCTCTCCTTGCGTGGCAACTCCTGCAAGAGGAACATCAGCGAATCACGCTGTGTCATGAAAGCATAGAACTTATCATTCAACGGAGTGCCTTCCACCTTCATGGCATTGTTCAAGTCAATGACCTTGATGTTGCCTTCTTCAAGAATAATCGGAATATTGTCGCCACTCTTTCCGAAGAACATCCTCACACACATCACAGAATCCACAGGACCCGTCATTGTGAAAGCGCCATGCAATATCTTGCATGAATCAACCGCCTTTGTGTCTTCACCACCAATCGGGCGCAGATACACCATGTCGCCGTCGTAGAATGACTGCAACGCTGTGCCTGTAATGTTGTAACTGGTGGAGCATGCCATCAGCGCCATCATGGGTGCCAACACACAAAGTCCTATACGCAGAATACGTTTCATCTCCGTCAATTTCTTTTGATATATGCATGCAAAAGTACAAATCCTTTCCCAACCACACAAACCATTTAGCATTTCTTAATAGTCTGTTAATCTTTTTTAATGATTTTTATTCCACCACTCCATCATCCTCTGCAAGCAAGAAAATGCCCCGACTTTTCAAGCCGAGGCATTACGAGAGATGTGTCTATGAACAAATCACTTGATTTTATATGCTGCGAAGTACTCGCCATGACGGAGGTAGAGAATGCCGTTGTCGATGTGCATGTGTGCCCAGTAAGGACCACTGCCCTTCGCAATGCGGAACTTGCTCACCACGTCGAATTTCTCAGGAGTTGGATTGACGAGACCTACAAAACCACGACGCTCATCGTAGATGAAGAGCTTGTTGTCGGCAGCGATGATGGAGCCCTTGCCGGCACCGCCTGTCCATTTTTCTTCGTAGTTGGTTTCACCCGTTTCCCAATCGATGCAGCACCAGTTGCCATCGTTGTTGTTCACCCAGTTGGAACCATACACTTTGCCATTCACCAACACATAGCCTCCGTGATGGGTGTCGAGGGTTTCGGTGCGCCATACACAAGTCACGCTCTTCATGTCGTCTGCCAACTGCAACTGGAATCCGTTGATGTCGTAACCATGACAGAAGAAAATCTTTCCATCCTTGTAGAGAGCTGAATTTGGCACGATGTTCTGGAAGTTGCTCTGCTTGCCTGTGTGACGAGGACCCCAATCATCGAAAGTCCATTCAATTTCACCATTATCGGGGTTCACACCAAAAACGGTGAATGCTGTAGAGCCAACAATCTGACGCTTGCCTTTGTATTCAATCATGATGGGTGACACATAGCCTGACATCTCATTGAGAGGACGGCTTTTCCACACCTCTTCACCCGTGTTCTTGTTGAGTGCCACCATGGTGGTCTGTTCGCCACAAGGAGTGTAGATGACTTTATCGTCATAGACGAGTGGACACTCTGAGGTGCCCCACATGCCTGTCTGACGAGCATACTTCTCACCAGCGTTGACTGTCCAAACAATCTTGCCATCGCTGATATCAATGCAGACGACTTCACCCATACCACTGACCACGTATGCCTTGCCATCAACGACAGCAGGTGTGGTGCGTGTCTCTGGATATGACTGCTTCCAAGGATGACCATAGGAGACGGTGTACTGCTTCTCGCCTTTGAGGTTGTAGCAGTTCAGCACCTCTTCGTTCTCATCCTCGTTCATGCCAGTGAGGAGCACTTTGTCGCCCACCACGAGTGGAGACGAGTATCCCTTACCTGCATCGTTTGTCTCGAAGAAAAGTTCTGGTCCTTCTTCTGGCCATTCATTCAAAAGTCCCTTGTCTGGATAATAACCATTGTGTTCAGGACCTCGCCAACCATAGGGCGTAACTTGTGCAAATGCAGCTGTGCAAATGCATGCACCCAAGAGTGCGGTAAATAATTTCTTTTTCATACGCTTTGTTTGTTAATAGATTGATGTAATATTGTTAATAGTTTGATTGACCATATATTTGGCACCATAATATAATAGGAAGCAGATGACCATGAGGACAACGAGTGCCAGCAACAATGTGGTCAGACCTGCTCCGCCAGGATTGGCACTGATGCTGATGATTGAACCTATGGCACCTACACATATAGCATAGAACGGAACCAAAAGGTTCTCATGCAACAACAACTGGCGGATGAGCGGTTCAGAGAAACCCGTGGCACGATACTGACGGATGGTGGGAAGTTGTGCCGTGAGGTTCTTGCGCACAATAATCATGAGGCTGAAAACACCCAGCAGCAACCCTAATCCTCCTAAAGTGAGGAAGATGATGAGGTATGTTTCCGTCACCTCGAAGAACATTTTGATGCGTTCCTCCACTGTTTGGACATTTAGACCATATTCGTTCATGGCTATGGAGAGGATTTCAGCAGCCTCTTGGGGACGTGAAGATTTCATCAACAGCACTTCCCAACCACCTTCCTTTGGCCACAATCGACGGAAATCCTCAGAGGACATGATGGCATTTCCGTGGAAAATACCTGTAGGATAGGTGCCTGCTATTACGACAGGCACACTGTCTCCCCTCTCACTCTGATAGAAGAGTGTGTCACCCACCGACTTCATCAGACTCCATGTAAGAGCTTCCTCATCGAGGTATAGTTGACAGTTGAGAGTTGAGAGTTGAGAGTCGGGGGTAAGCCCGAAAGCTTCCATCTCTTTCAAATTAACTCCAAGTACGGTGGGTGTGCTGACTTGATTGAGGTTGAGACAGCTTGCCTCATCCTGTGTGTGACGCAAGAAACCGAGGAAGCGGGTGCTGTCAGGTAATGACTGGAGTGACAGTTTATGGCGAACAGAGGGGTTGTTCAGGTCATATTGTATGGGCACACGGCTATCCACATAGAACTGATAGCCTCCTGTTGCTTGAAGCGCTTGGCTGAAATCAGGACGGTTCAGACCCACGGCAAATACGGTGAACACACCTAAGGATAGTGTCCAATAAGCTAAGAGATGTTGTTTCAGTGAGGCACGGACAGATTGCCGTATGAGCTGTTTGCGATTGAATGCATTCGTTATGGCAGAGCTGGGACGTTGTAATTCATGACGTAGGAACAGCCCCCATGTGAGAATCCAAAGGAGACCACATACGATGAACAGCACCATGTTGTGAAGATAGATGAAGTTGACGACAATCAAGGAAAGTGTCAAGAGTAACAAGATTGAGTTGAGAGTTGAGAGCTGAGGGCTGAGGGCTGAGGGCTGAGGGTTGAGGGCTGAGGGTTGAGAGTTGAGGGCTGAGAGTTGAGAACGGATAACCCACCATAAGATCAGAGCACAAATGAACAGACCAATCAGCACTCCGATGATGAGTGTCAATGGCTGGACATGCAGCACAAACCCTTCTGTATGGGTGGCTCCGTTCCACACATTTCCCAACAGCCAGAGCGTCAGAATGGAATAGGCAAATCCTGCCAAGACACCCCACGGAGATGCGAGCAGCATCACGCTGAAGGCTTCCTTGAACAAACCCTTGCGGATGTCTTTGTCTTTGAAGCCCAACTGCTGATAGAGCTGTATCTCACCCTGACGTTGTGTAAACATTTCCACCAACGGATTTTTCATCAGCAATACAGAGGAGAGAATGATGAAAAAGCCCAATGAAAGGAACAGACCTGCAAAGTCCACACCTCCTTTTGCTCCTTTCAGTCCTTGAGCACGAGGATGATACAACTGCACATCGGCATCGTGGGGCAACAAACTGACCTCTGGTCGTTCCGTGAAACGCATGGCTGTGGCACTGCCGAACGCATTGCTCCAATCAGTCTTCATCGCTTCGTAGGCAACCACAGCCTTTGGTGTCTGGCGATAGGTGTGCCAATAATCCTCATCCTCCTTCTGTACACGATTCATGTCGATGGGCAAATCACTGTCCCAATCGGTGCATTTTTCCACACGTGTCAATCCCGGGAAATCTGCCATGAGCAGACTGTCCTGCATGAAAGCTGCAAGTGGCACAATCTTCTTCACCCTCAACATCTGTGCCTTTGTGTCAAGGTTCTTCAATTGTCTGGTGATGAAATAACTCATGGAGACAGAATCACCTTCCTGCACATGCAGGCGCCTTGCAGCATAATCGGAAAGAATGATGTCTTGCCCCCCCAATGGCTCTCCCTGCCACTCGTTCACAGCTGTCACAAAGGAATAAGGGATGGTGTCTGCATCATGAATGAGGTCATTTACGAAATAGGAAAGGTAGAGGGTTGACAATTGACAGTTGACAATTGACAATTGACAATTGATAGTTGAGGGCTGAGAGTTGAGGGCTGAGAGTTTCTCCTCAATGTTTTGGGGAATGAACACTCCATCGCAAGTGAGGGTGGTATCTGTCAGATGAATGCCAGACTGCTCAGGTGTCCAGCATGCTGCCAGTTGTTCCTCCTCAATGACATCATCGGAGAACACCATATTGATTTTGCCATCCAGCTCCATTCTCTCTGCCAGATGCCACCGATTGACAAACACGTTCAATGGCAGCGTTTGCTCATTCTTCAGCAACAGGTTTCCACCTTCCTCCACACTTTTCACACCCACCACATGCAGACGCATCTGTGTGGCATAACTCTTCGTCACGAAAAGGCTTCCCGAAGGCACAAGATTGTGTGAGGGAAGATGCAGCACCAAGTCCTCCTGATTGCCCAACTGAGTACGGAGCGGTTCGTTGACCATCACTTCACCCGCCTGCAACGTATCGGCATCGGTTCCCCACACATAAACAGGCAGCAATTTGTCACCCACCGACACATAGCCATCCATCAACAGCCATCCTCTTGCATTCTTCATCAGTGGATGCTGCAACAAAGTCTCGTTCATGAAGCCCGTACCACTGGTAATGACCGTCTCCGTCCTGCCCAACCGTTCACTGACACGTTGCACCAGCGTGCCCCTCACCGAGTCGCCCAACAACAGACTACCCGTCAGCACCGCCATCATCAGAATGACAGCAGCGGTGACCAGACGATAGTAACGTCGGTAGTATCTACGGCTTTGTTTCGTTGACAGTTGACAATTGACAGTTGACATGGTTGGAAAGTTGACAGTTTAGGGTTTTAAGCTAAGAGATTCAAATCCTCATTACACATTATGAATTATGCAGTATGAATTATATAAGTTTTCCGTCTTTCAGCACATAGGTCTTTTGGGCGACTTTAGCCATCTCTGCAGAGTGAGTCGCCATGATGATGGTCGTATGCAGTTGAGCATTCACTTGCTGGAAAAGCGTGGCAATCATCTGTGCATTAGCAGCATCCAACTGTCCTGTGGGTTCGTCTGCCAACAAGAGGGATGGCTGGTTGATGAGGGCACGGCAAATGGCGACACGGGTCTGTTCACCCCCAGAAAGATGCGTCACAGGGCTATCTTTCAACGATGCAATGCCCACAAATTCCAGCAGTTCCAAGGCACGCCGTTCTTCCTCCTCCGTCGAAGCTGATTTTGTGGCAAGAGTTGGCAAAAGGATGTTTTGCCACACTGTGAACTGAGGCAGCAGACGATGATCCTGATACACAAATCCTATTTCCTGATTGCGCAGTTGAGGGCTGAGAGTTGAGGGCTGAGCGTTGTCCTTCACGTTCCACACATATTCTCCCTCATCTGCAGTCAGCAATGTGCCCAGAATGTTCAGCAGCGTTGTCTTTCCTGCTCCCGACTCGCCAGTGATGGCAATAAACTCACCCCTCTCCACCTGCAGGGAGAGGTGGTCGAGCACCGTCAGCGAACGCTGTCCGTCGGCAAATCTTTTCGTAATGTTTTCTAAACAAAGCATAGTAATGTTCCTCTACTTGTCAATATAAAAAAACGGTCACCACAGATGGCTGGCGAGGCAATGATGGGCTCACCCGTCTCGTAATGCCACAACTCCGCACCATCCTCACTGTCCAAAATGGACACATGCCCATCCTTCGTGCAGACCAGCACCTTATCTTGTGCCACCAACGGAGAGCACTCCCCTGTGACGCCGCGCAGCATCCTTCTCCAGCGCACTCTTCCCGACTCTCTGCTCACACAACTGATGTAGCGGTCACCCGACAGAACAAACACATCCTTACGTGTCATCGTCGGCATAGACACCACACCGCCATCCTGACCGTCGTTGTCTGCCGACGAAGCCAACAATTTGCGATGACTCACAATCTTTCCCTCCTCCAGCACCATTTCATACACATTCCCATTGTAATCACACGCACATGCCACACCGTCCAGAATGGCTGGAGAGGCAGGCACATAAGTGTCCAGTTCCAGCGAGTCCGTCATCCTGCCAGTGGAAGTATCCACCACGCGCACCCACGAGTCACACCCGCCAAACATCATCCAGTGCTTCCACACTGCCGCCGTGCCGTTGATATAGTAGCCCGTCTCCCATTGTCCCGTCTTTCTGCCCGTCTTCGTCAGGAAGGTGTACATGCTCCCGTCATAACTTCCAACCAGCAGTTGGTTGCCCACCAGATTGGGTGAGCCAGAAATCTGTCCCAACGTCTCATACTCCCACAACACGTTTGCCACACTCCCTTTTCCGTCCATGCTCAATGCTGTCACCCTCCCGTCGATGCGACCGACATAGAGCGTCGAATCCTTGGCAATGAACGATGCCTCCACAGGTGTATTGAGGTGATGGTAAAAGCACGAGTCACCCTCTGCCGTGTAGCCCCTCAGTTCTCCCCTGCGGCTGAGCAGATACACCACCGAGTTGAAGACGATGGGTGCAGCCACCGTGCGCGTCTGCGTCGTCACGCTCCACAACAGTTGGGGAGCATCTGGTAAGGCACAGTCCGTATAGCCACAAAGCGACGGACTGCCACGAAACACAGTCCAGTCCTGCACCCCAGCACGCTCATTCAGCAAGCCCTGAGAGCCCACACAAGCCATCAGCATCTCCACCAACACTATGTATGCAATCCTTTTCATTGATGATTTCTCATTTATCGCAGCGCAAAAACAGCGCACCCGTCGGGCACAGTTCTGCCAGACTTTCCTCCACATGTCCCTTGCTCTCCTCAGGAATGACCACCTGCATGTTGTATCCTCGGCGCTGGAATGTGAAGCCATCCTGCGAATTGTACACACACAAACCACAGCGCACACATTTGGCAGGTTCGAAATACAAACGTCCCGTCACATGCTCCTGCACCACGGGTTCCACAGGAGGCAGGGCACCGAACCGGTTCCATTTCGCCTTCATTTTCAGAGCCAACTCCCTCAATTTGCACTTCTCCTTGCTCTCACACCCGCCACAGCGAGCCCGATGTTCACTTAGCAGCAGTTCTACTGCCATGCGCCTCAACTCCTTCACCTCATCCGATTCCGTGTCAATGTGCATTCCTTCCGATGGATAGACACCACAACTCGGCAGCATCTCCCCATTCACCTCATTTCTCACCATACACACCATGCACGAAGGTTCATGCTTGGCATCAGGGGCATAACACAGCGAGGGCACGTCACACCCAGCCTCACGCAGTTCCTCAATGAGCCTGCGCCTGCCACTGACCTCCAGTTCCCTGCCATTCACTATAATCTTCATTTCCTAAATCTTGAAAACTAATATTATGACTTATGCATTATGAATCATGCATTAATTCCAACTTTCACTATTGCCTCATAATCACACTCACCCACACACAGTCCGCATTGTGTACACTTCTCCGTGTCGATGACATGCCTCTCGTAGGGCGTATAGGCGATGGCTTCGCTCGGACAAGTGCGGGCACACTTGGTGCAACCCACACACTGGTCGGTAATCTCCAGTTTTACCATCTGCTTGCAAGACCCCGTCCTGCACACCCCCTGCACATGCTCCTCATACTCCTGACGGAAATAGCGCAGAGTTGAAAGTACAGGATTAGGAGCAGTCTTTCCCAGTCCACACATAGCTGCCCGTTTGATGCTCTTTGCCAGTTCTTCCAGCTGGTCAATATCCTCCATTTTTGCCTGTCCCGTTGTGAGGCGGTCGAGGATGTCCAGCATTCGACGGATGCCCACACGGCAAAACGTACACTTTCCGCACGACTCCGCACAAGTGAAAGCAGTGAAGTAACGGGCCACATCCACCATGCAACTGCTCTCGCCCAGCACCACCAATCCGCCTGATCCCATGATGGCACCCATCTGGTTCAAGGCATCAAAATCCACCTCAGCATCACATAGATCAGCAGGAATGCAACCTCCTGAAGGACCACCTATCTGCACAGCCTTCAACGCTTCACCACCTTCAACGCCGCCACCTATCTCCTCCACAATCTGACGCAGTGTCGTGCCCATCGGCACCTCAATCAGTCCCCCATGATTTACTTTCCCTGCCAAGGCAAACACTTTCGTGCCACGACTGCCTTGTGTGCCCACCTCCGCATACTTCTCAGCCCCATGTCGGATGATGTAAGCCAACTGACTCAGCGTCTCCACATTGTTGATCAGCGTAGGTCTGCCGTTCAGCCCCTGCTGGGCAGGATATGGCGGACGCAGATGAGGGAAACCGCGCTTGCCCTCCATCGAAGCGATAAGCGCTGTCTCCTCTCCGCAGACAAAGGCACCAGCACCCTCAAACACACGGATGTCAAACGAAAACTCTGTACCTAAAATATGTTCTCCCAACAATCCCTTTCGTCGGCACATGTCCAGTGCCTTCCGAATGCGGATGACTGCCTGAGGATATTCCGCACGGATGTAGAACACACCCTCTTTCGCTCCCACGGCATATCCAGCCACCATCATACCCTCAATTACTCGCAGTGGATAAGACTCCAACAGAATGCGGTCCATGAACGCACCCGGGTCGCCCTCATCGCCGTTACAAATCACGATGGGAGTGGAGAGTTGACAGTTGGCAGTTGACAGTTGAGAACTCTCTGCCACCAGTTTCCATTTCCTGCCAGTGAGGAAACCACCACCGCCCCTTCCACGGATGCCGCTCTTCAACACCTCATCAATCACCTGCTGAGGCGACATTTCCGTCACAGTTTTCTTCAGTGCCTCAAATCCCCCCATGGAGATATATTCCTCCAAGTCCAACGGATTCAGGCGGCCATACCCTTCAGTGGAGATGCGGAACTGTCCTCCCAAAAACGTGTTGATGCTCTGTGTGCGTTCCTTCTCTGGTACGAAAAGAATATTATCCCAGGTCTGGTCTGTGTGGAACGTGTCAATCTGGTTTAGTACCGTATTGCGCCACCTGCGCCAACGGCTCGAAGGACGAAAATGATGGAGCAATATCTCTTTCACCTCATCAGGCTTGATATTCGGATAGCGCACAATGTCACCCTCAGAAGTTGCCACATCAATCAAAGGTACCTGATTGCACGTGCCCACACACGACACAGGCTTGATTCTCACCTTAATGCCCAACTCCTTGCATGCTGCCACCACTGCATCATACACCTCAGCGGTACCGCTGGCTTGGCAACAGTTCTCCATGCCCAGCCTCACTTCTCCCTGCGCTTTGCCCTCTTCATCGCAGGCATTCTCCTGTTCACCGCTCGCCACCATCTGCTCAAACTCATCCAGCACTTCACGCACACGCCCCGGCTGCACATGTCCGAATATCTTTTCGTCAATCTGCACCACAGGAGCCAACGCACAACATCCCAGACATGCCACCTTCTCAATGGAATAGCGTCCGTCGGCAGTGGTGATGTCGTCACCCTCTAACTGCAATTCACGTCTGAAGGCATCATACACGTTGCCTGCCCCCTTCACATGACATGCCGTGCCGATGCACACCTTGATGATGTGCTTGCCATAAGGCACCATTCTCAGCTGCGAGTAGAATGTAGCCACACTGATGAGCTGTGCGCGGTCAATCTCCGTACGCTCATACAGCCGGTTGAGCGCATCGGAAGGCAGGTAATTGAACTCCTGTTGAATAGCTTGCAGCAATGGGATGATTTGTTCTCGTCCAGTGCCAATTCTGTCAATGATGGCATCTGTATTTCGTTGCATCACCTCTTTTTCCATATATCTTATATCTATCGTCCTAAAGCGTGAACTGGTTAATTCTTTTTCACACAATAAAGTGACTTGTCCGTTCTCACAATCATCATGCCATCGGTGAAGGCAGGCGTGGCAAACGTCTTCTCTCCCGTTTCAAAAGCTGTAATCAGGTCGAACGTGCTTGCCGAGAAGATATACACCTTACCGCTGTTGCTGAACAGATACACCTTCCCGTCCACCACCACTGGTGATGAATAGAAGGGAGTCGTCAGGTCATGCTCTTTCTTCACCTCCCCAGTCTTTGTGTCGTAAGCACATACCATGCCGTAGCTGGTGGCACAGAACACAAGGTCTTTCGTGGCAGCCAGACTGGAGCATTCAGGCAGGTAATCACTCGCCTCCCACAATGTCTCACCAGTGGCTCCGTCAATGGCAACACACTTGGCATATTCGCTGGCACCAAACACCACGCCTCCAGCACTTGCCGGACTTGATCCTACTTCTCCGCTCATGCACTCCACTCTCCACATTTCCGCACCATTGTTAGGGTTATAGGCAGTGATGGCAGGATTGCCCATCACCACCAGCGCCGACTTGCCGCCCAAGGTGGCAATGATGGGTGAGCTCCATGCAATCTTGTCATTTCCCTTCTTGCTCCACACGGTAGCACCCGTCTTTGCATTGAGTGCAAGAATCTGCGCATTGGAATTGTTCTGGTACTGAATGATGAGCGTGTTGCCATACATCACTGGCGACGAGGCATAGCCATAATGGTTGTCAGGCAGCCCGATGTTCTTCGCCCACAGACGCTTACCCTCCATGTCGGCACCAATCACATCGCCTGTAGCAAAGATGGCACACACCACCTCGCCATTGGTCGCCACCGTGCTCGCAGCCAGTCCTGTGTCGGCATTCACCTTAGGCATACTACCTGGCGACCCAGCTATGCCGTCAGCCTTCACCGTCCATTTCAGTTCACCCGTCCACACATCATAGCAATAGAGTTCACGCGCCTTCGCGTCCGCTCCCGTGATGAAGACATTCCTGCCCGTGATGACTGGAGAGTTATAGCCATGTTTCGGAATGGAAGACTGCCAGAGGATGTTCTTCTTCGCTGACAAGTTCCATGAAGTGGCGATACCCCTTGCCGACGAGGTGGCATTGGAATTGTTGCCTCTGAAAGCCCTCGAAGCAATCTTGAGTTCAGGCATGCCGTCATCCACCTCAGCAGAATCCACCTCTTCTCCCTTCACACTGTCAGTTGACAGTTGAGAGTTGACAGCTGACAATTGAGAGTTGAGAGAATCCTGTGCAGCCAATGTGTCTGATGCACTTCCCAGTTCTCCTGAAGATCGTGCCAACAATCCTTTAAAATCCACATGCTGAAATCCCACAAAACCAATGCCCACCAGCAGGGCAACCACAGCAGCCCAACCGATGTATTTCCGTGCACGGCTCTTGATCATCCACTCATCGATGGGGTCAAATTTCTTCTCAGGTAAGTTTTTAGTCTCTTTGAAATAGAGGTTCAGACACACTGCCAGCACCGCCGCCATGCCCAGCAGCAGATAAAGCCCTACCTTCAGTTGACCTTCCTTCACGAAATAAGCCTTGCGAGAAAGCAAATCCAATTCTCGAATCTGCTGCCCCAACAACTCATTGTCGCCATTGGTTTCATTCAGTTCCTTCAAGGTTTCCATCACCCCCGTCTCCAGCGGCGACACCTGCTGCATCTGATAATAACTCACACCCAACATGACCACCAGCACCAGCATGAAGACGGTCGTGGCCACAGAAATGTTACGATATAGTTTTCTCATCTTTCTTAAGATTTTGAGGACAATAATTGAAGCACTTTCCACACACCGTGCAGCGTGCCATGTCGATTTCATACGTCTTACGACCACGCTTGAGCGACAGTTTCAGCAGTTTGAATCCAATCACAAACCCAATCAGTGCACCAGCCAGCCAAGCGTAGGTCTTGTATTCCTCACGTATCCCCTCCACTTTTTCCTTCAGTTCCTCCATATTGCCACCTAGGGCATGGAAAGTCTCCACCTCCAGCGGCTCCTCCATGTCGGGATTAGCCTCTTGTCGAAGGAGCTGCTCATACAGATACACATCCTTGTGTGCAAGGCTCAGAGCGTCACTCTGACCACTCACCAGCAAGCCCCCTGCCACAGTCAGCACAGGCAGCAGCACAGTAAACAAAATCACACGGTTCACCCCCTTCCTACGCATTTCCTTTGTCTTGCTCCGTTGAGGGGGACGAATGGCATCGACCGGACACGATACTCCACAGAGTGCACAATTGATGCACCCTTTCTTTGTTATTTCCAATTTCTTCCATGACAAAGCGCTGAACACACTCAGCAGGGCACCGTAAGGACACAGGAACTGACAGAACGGACGACCCACAAAGACTGACATGACCAATAGCACGATGCCAAAACTCATCACACCCAAGTCTCCCCCCAGTCGGAAAATGCCGATAAAGGGGTCTAAGCGGCAGACAAGGAACTGACTGCGAGTGGCAGCATAGAGAATGGTGAACGCCAGATAAATCCAAGGAATCACTGACAACGTAGCAGATACAGCACGTGACAGACGGAAGTTCCTCACATTCACCAACTCCTGCAATGCTCCCAACGGACACACACCCGCACAGAACACCCTGCCAAAAAGCAAGGCAAACACGATGGGCAGGAGAAATACTAAAAGCACATACCAAGGCAAATGATAATTCGAATCGACGGCTGCCGTCACCACATTCTGGATAGACCCCACGCTGCATACACAACCACTGCGGAAAAAGCCAAAGTACAGGACTGACACCGCCGACATCGACCAGATGACAGCACGTCTGCGTTTCCTGTAGGCAGCCCAAACCACCAGCATCATCATGCCGCAAAGCAGCACCACATCGAGCACATTCCACAGCAACTCATAGGGAGCACCATGCACGATGTCAGGATATTGATAACCCGACGTGAAATCAGGCTTGGGGAACCGTGCCACAGCCAAAGACTTGCCACAGCACAAGGTTCCCAAGAATATAGCAAAAAACTTACGCATGGTCTTTCAGTTTGTAAGCATTATCATCCGACACACGCTGAATGGCATCAGAAGGACACACTCTTGCAATGGCACACTCATTACACTGCTGGCACCTCTCTTGGTCTATCTGCAGGAAAAGAGAGCCGTTACCAAACGACGTGCATCCCTTCACACATTTGCCACATCCCGTGCAAAGTGCCTCGTCGATAGTATATTCGAAATAAGGCTCCTCCACAAATTCACGGCTGATGGCCCCCGTGGGGCACATCATGTTTTCAGCGGCAGTGTTCAGTTCCTTCACATTTGGACGATAGTAGCCTCCACAGAGGTCACAGTAGCCACACACCTTGTTGGCATGGAAACACTTGACAGCAGAGACCGTCAACACGCAATCTGTCTCACAACGGCCACACTGGGTGCACTTGTATGGGTCAATCTGCCAAAAAACCTCCCCTTCTTTTGTGCTCGCCCTTGCTGCAAGCAACCCGCCTGATGCCAATGCCACACCACCAGCCACCACTGCGCTGCACGTGCGCAGGAAATCCCTGCGATCCATTGGACTTTTCATTTTTCCCTTATCCATCATTTTTAAGAGTTAAGAGTTAAAAGTTAAAAGTTTCGCAAGTGCTCAACTTCTTTGAAGTTATCGAAGTTATAGAAGCTATCGCTTCGCTCGAAGTTATCGACGTTTGTCATGCTGATAGTTTTCTCACTGCTAGATATCGTCGTTAACTTCGTCACTTCCTAAAGTTTAGTTTTTAATTTTTAACTTTCAATTTTCAGCGGACAATCCACCTCACAGCGTCCACACTCCGTCTGCTGACTCAGACGCTTGTCGTACTGATACACCGACACCTTGTCTCCACCCGTCACAATCAGCTTGTCTTTCATCACACGCACATCGTAGGCTGCATGTCCACGACCTAAAGCCTTGCTGTCCAGCAACACACTGCGGAACGCTCCATCTGTACTGTAGCAACTGATGCGTGGAATGCCTTTCTCCGACGTCAACAGTTCCCCATTGTTCGAGGGCGTCAGAATGGCTGGGTTGCAACATCCGCTGAATGCACCTGCCTGTGCGCCCGACTTGCCAAACGCAGCCAGATACTCACCTTCGGTGCTGTAACTCTCCACCCGATGGCGTCCCGGATTGGAACAATAGATGATGCCATCCATATAGGTGATGCCAAAACAATAGCTGGGCACGATGAACCCTTGGGGACTTTCGATGAAACGTGCCATGGTGCCGTCAAGACGGTACTTGCAGATGTGCTTGTTGGCTGCATCAGTCACAAACACACCCTCACCACACACTGCCAACGAACAGTAGTCAGAATCCTCACTGCATGCATCCCACGCCTGTGTCATGTCGCCCTGACGGTCATACACTTCAATGCGCGTAGGAAACAGCGCATAAACATGTCCGTCGTGCACAGCCATGTCGCGAACGTCGCTGGGGGTGGAAAAGTTCGTCTGCAGTTCTCCACTCAGCCCATACACATAGATATTATTTGGCGTAGCAATGTATATGCTGCCTCCTTCCACCTCCATGGCACAAATCTCATCGGGTGCAAGAAAACCATACACACGACGATAGGGTGACACAAAATCGGCATCTTCCTTCAGCAGTTCTGTCCCCTTTGCCCGCTTGGAGTCGTAGAAGAGTTTGTCGGGTCGTTTGAACATGTTCCACATGCCACGTCCCACCACGGAGAGTATCACTCCCCCCACAACCAATGAACCAGATATTTTCAAAAAGTTACGCCTGTCCATATCTTTTAATTATTTGTTGCTATTTTCAAACATTTGATGGTTTTGGAATCTCTCAGCAGCAACATGCCATCGGCATATGCCATAGGTCCCCACGCGTCCACACCTTCCTCCATCACCCTCTGCTTGTGGAGCAAAATCATGGAAGATGGGTGCAGCTGATAGACATACAGTTCACCGTCCTCCTTGAAGGCAAAGAGGCGGTCGTCAATCACCAAGTAGGGACCCAGTCCGAAACGTTCGTCGGCGGCTGATGTCCATACAGGATGGTGCAAGTCGTCTGGACGGTACATGGCAAGACGTTCACGCATGCCACCACCGTCTTTCGGAAGGATGGTGATGAGGGAGCCTTGATAGTTGATGGGAGTCTGCTGTTCGCTCGACATTCCCTCACTGGCTTTGTAACTGTCACGTATGCTGGCTGTCCACGTCGCCCCCTGCCTGTCCACTTGCAGCAATGCTCCCCCAGCTCCATAACCTGCTACAAGGAATATCTGATTGGAGGAAATCTGCAATGGGGAGGGTGCCACGACGGAGGGTTGCCAAGCAGTGGCGTTCCAAAGCAGCTGTCCCCGATTGCCGCCTTCTGCAGATACACCACACACACCACCTACGCCTATATAGACATAGGTTTGCACACCTCCTAAGATCATGGGCATGACGGAGGAATGAGACATCTTGAAGCCAACCGTGTTGGGTGTACCCCACAGTGTGCTACCCGTCTGGAGATCGATGCCGACCATGAGGGTGTCTTTGCCTGCAGGGGCAAGCACCAACTCGTCGCCTTGGATGAGGGGACACTGTCCTGTGTACCAGAAAGGAATCTCTGTGCCGAACCGTTTCTTCATGTCAATGCTCCATCGCATCTCGCCTGTGGTCTTGTCACAGCACATGACGTGTCCTTCGGGACCTATGGTGACAACCAAACCTTGGCTAACCGCAGGGATGGTGCGTGAGAAACCATGGTTGCGTTTCATAGGCACACGGTACCAGCGTCGCCACAGCTGTTTGCCTGTCTGGAGGTCAAAACACCGCAGGGCATCAGAGTTCAACTGCTCATCATAGTCGAGCACATAGACTCTCCCTTCTGAGATGACGGGGGCTGCATGACCTTCTCCTGTCTCCACCGACCACATTTCCTTCATGTCACCCTCCACCCATTTCATGGCAGGTGTAAGGGTGGTCTGATTGTCACGATGGATATTGCGAAAACATGACCATTCGCCTTTGAGGGCTGAGGGCTTAGAGTTTAGAGTTGAGGGGTGAGAACTGTCCTGCATGAAGAACTCACCTATCAGCACATCGTCAGCTTTACGGACATGACCTGCAGGACGATGGTCGGCTCCCGGCTGCAACTCCGTGAAGTGGGCTGTAGGGTCGTAGAGATGCCATGCGACGAGCAGGCATATGTAAAAGACTATGACACCTATGGTGAGGTATGTGAGTTTCTGTTTGTTCATTCGGTCATTCTTTTTATTGCGTTCAACAAGAAAAGGATGTTGTAGAGTTCCTCGGAATACCAGAGTCGGGAGAAATAGAGTCCGATGGGTTCGCGGTCGTAGAGGGTGCCTGCCTTGAAGCGCAGGTAGAGATAGTCCCAACCACGCTGCTTCTCGGTGTCGTATTGATTGGGGAAATGGGCAAGGGCGGCGAGTGCACGGCTGGTGTAGGTGACTTTGGATTTCACTCCTTTGTTTCCTCCCCAACCTCCATCTGTGTTTTGGGTTTGAATAATGAAATCCACTTGTGACTGCGCCAATTTTATGCCTTGGGGGTGATGAGATGACATCAGGTAATCGATGGCAGTGGCAGTTCCATAGACAGGAGCCTTCTCATCCGTTGCGTCTTGGTCGCCAAACCAAAGGGGAGTCCATCCGCCGTGTTGGGAAGATGCCTGCGTCTTCTCCATCCATAGGAGCATACGGTCAAGAGCCTTCTGCACATCGACTTTCAATCTTCCGTCCAGTGAGGGCAACCAAAGTCACATGGCAAGGATGGCATGGGCTGTGATGTCAGGAGTGCTGCGGTCAAAGGGGAGTCTGCCCCATCCCTTGCAGAAGGTTGGCATGCCACCATCTTGGTTCTGCAGCCTCATCAGCCATCTCAAGCCGTTCTCAATCTCGGGGCTCTTCCTGCCTTGAGTAAGATGATGAAGGGCTACCAGTGCACCGCTGGTGTCATCGCCATCGGGCACCGAACCGCTGAGGTCGCTCCACCCCCATCCACCAGGGGCAGCAGCTGTGAAGGGATGCACTGAGGTAGTGGCGGTACGTAGGAGGAGGGTGGAGAGTTGAGAGTTGAGAGTTGAGAGTTGAGAGTCGGAGGTGAGGAGCTTGGCTGCCAAACTTGTCAGCCACATGGAGAGATTGGTGTCGATGGGCCATGAGCCGTCGGGACGGACGGTGTCTATAAGGAAACGGGCGCAACGCTGTGTTGCATCGTGCTGACGGAAACCGCCATCAGCCAAACACATGCCCACAAAGGCTGTGAGGGGTGCTGCTTCGAGAAAGCCGCCATCGGCTGGCTGCATGCTAAGCAACACACGCATGGCCTTGGGTATGAAGAGTCGTCGAATGGGCGACAGGAATCCACCACGTTGGTGCAACTGACAGATGCCGATAGCTATCAGGGCTGGTATGGCATAACTGACCACAGGCAGATTTAGATAGCGGAAGAGACGCTGTGGCAGTGTCGCGAGTTCGAAGGGGAAGGGAGGAATCTTCTTCCAGTCGGTCACCACGCCAGCCAAGGCACACATCATGAGGATGGGCACGGAGAAGGTGAGGTCGCGACCATAGTAACGGAGTACCCCCTGCGTGAGTGCTTCCTCTGTGTCACCGCCAAATTGCTGATGAAGGTACCTGCGGGATTGTGGGGGTGCTTCTCCCACAGCATAAAGTGAAACATAGGTGAGCAGTGTGGCTGTCATGTTAGAAGGACTCTCCACACTGTCCCCCCACGAACCATCATCCTTCATGGTCTCGTGCAACCAACGCACTCCTGCTTGGATATGGGTGGCATACTCGTGGGCATCGATGCGCCAGAGAGCAAACACACTGACAGCCGTGGAGATGGCACTGCTCGAAAGCGAACCTCTCCACATGCCATCTTCGGAACGGCACTTCATCAACCGTCCGATGGCATCTGCCTGCATTTCCTTCAACTGGTCTATATTCATTTTACCTATGAGCCTAAAGCTAATAATCCATAAAAAACATATTCCACATCACTGTAATCATCATACAAGGTCGGGGCAAAACCACCATTGTCCAGCCAATGAGCTTGAACGAAACGAGTGGCATCGCGGACATCTGCTCCTATGAGGCGGAGAGTAAACAGAGCGACGGCTGTGCTTAGCAGGTCGGGTATAGGTGCCTGTTCGGAGGCACGAAAGCCTCCAGTCTCGTCTTGCCGCTGCTGAAGCCACTTCACATGGGCGGCATCGGGCGGTGTACCCGTTTGATGTGCGACGGCGAGGATGCAACAGACAGCATTGGTCGTGGTATCACTCCTTCCTTCCAACTCCTCACTCCTAACTCCTAACTCCTCATTTCTCACTCCCCACTTCATTTCCCCCTCTAGAAATCGGAAGAACCATTCATACACCGTGTCTTTCCCTCTGCTCTCCTGCACGGTGAGGTTGGGTTTCATCGTCAGCAGTCTGACGGGTGAAAACACTGCCTCCAGCACCTCACCAAACTGCTGGTAATAGGCATCGGGGTGTCCTCCGGCATTGGTGTAACCACGTGTAACCTTTTGCGAGGCGACGAATGCCCGAACGGCCTGCTGTGCCTCGGGGGTCATGCGTCGCCAGCCTCTGCGCAACGCTTTATATACTTTATATAATAACGGTGTCTTCATCTCAACTCTTTTCATTTCTCATTTCCCATTTCCCATTTAGCGCAGCGAAGGGTTGGTCATCCGAGTATCTTTTCTGTCACCTGATAGAGCAGGCGTTTCAGTTCCAATTGATCCAGTCCGTTGAGAGCATCGATGGCTTGCTGATGGTAGAGATCGGTCAGTCGTTGCAATTCTGTCTTCACGTTTTCCTCACTCCATGTGGGATGCTCTGTCTGCAAAGCCAGCACAGCGGTGGGGCGTTGGGAAGAGACAGTGGACAGTTGACAATTGACAGTTGAGGGTTGAGAGTTGAGGGTTGAGGGTTGTCTCTTGTCCTGCACAAAGTCTTCGAGGTCGTCTTTCAATTGGTAGGCAATGCCGAGTGCGTCTGAATAGGTCTGGAGTATGGGACGGAGGTGGATGAAGTTGCCTGTGCAACTCAGTCCGAGCATCAACGACACCTCGAAAGCTGGCACGGTCTTATGACGGAAGATGTCCATCACAAAGTCCATAGTGACGGGAGTCTTGTCCCACATGAGTTCCTCGCCTTGCCCACGACACAACTTGACATGAGCTTCGGCAATGAGACGTAGCAGTTCAGCATTGTTGCTCTGGGCTAATATGCGGTAACCCTGTCCCAAGAGGGCATCACCCACATTAATGGCAAAGGCATCGCCATAGAGCGCATTGATGGTGGGTTGGCCATAACGTGTGTCATCACGGTCTTCCACATCATCGTGGATGAGGGAAGCCTTGTGGAAACACTCCACTGCCACAGCAGCCCGGTGCACATCCATCGTCATGTTGGTTCTTCCTGTTAGTGCCTGCCACACAGCCGACAGCAGGAAGGGACGCCAACGCTTGCCTTCGCCACTCATCCAGTCGAGGCATATCTGCTGTGTGGGGTCGGAGGCTGGTTGCATGAGCTGCTCCAGTTCGGGGCGTGTGAACCAACGGCTGACCTGTTGATGGATGGCATCGTGGTCGAGGAAAGTGGGGGTGACCTCATCGCTCAGCAGGGACAGCATTTCTTCCACATAGTCGGTATCGACATGGGTGTCGCGACAACCTGAGTCGTTGAGGGCTATTGCCAACCCGGGCACTGCATGGCGCACAAGCAGGGGGAAGGCTTTTTCGAGAGAATCGAGACAACTCACACCGATGACGGCATCGACCACACGGTTCTCGATGAGTTCGATGACCTGCGTGAAGCCCTCTGCCACAATGCTGAGACCTCCCAACTGCTCTGCCCTGTCTTGCAGATTGGGTATGTGACACCGACCGCATCGGTGACAGAGCAGTCCGTATTGGTCGTATTCTGCCTGGCACTGACCATATCGGCTCAGGCACTTGGGCAACATGAGAAGCCGCCGCTCGTGGGGGATGCCTGCCACAATGGGCAACCATACTTGGTTGTGAATCTCGACCATCAGCCACGGACGCATATCCACACATTCTTCATGCCCACTGCAGAAGGCATCTGCCAACTGCTCCAGCTGTTTGAGCGAGACAGGGGGACACAGATGCTGCGTCTGCACAAATGCTTTCAGTGCCTTGCGCAGATGTGTCCGCTGTTCCAGCGTCGGTGGTATGATATACTGTTTACTCATTCTTAATTGTCAACTCTCCCAATTATGCATTATGAATTATGCATTAAATTCCTACCCATACGCTCCGAATCCGAAGAAGTAATGCTTTTTCAGCCATCGGTAGGGGCGGCTCTGCTCTGGAATGGGGTTTGTGTTCATGTTGTGGCCTGGAATTGATGTCATTTTGTGGTATTCTTCCATTGCAGTGCCTCGAGTGGTGGTTTCACGTGCTTCGTATCCCTGTATGATTTTCGCCATGAGTTGCGGATTCTCCATGATGATGCAACCACGTGTGGCTTGGGCTATCTGATGGCGCATGCCTGCAAGGAATTGAGAGTGGGCGTAGAGCTGCGTCATGTTGCTGGCATCGGCATTGAGGAAGTCGGTGGCCATCTGGATGGCTGGACAAAATTCGAGTGCTCCCGAGGGCGACACATGATGGCTCATGCCTGTTGCGCCTGGACAGATGGCTTGACCTTCGTCGTCCCAATAGACATCGATGAGGGCTACAGGGGCATTGAGACGCTCGTGGACAAGGAACTGACGCAATCCACGTATCTGCTCGGCTGTGAGCGCCTGTTCGGGATGAGGGGTTTCCCCCACGGGACGATAGATGTAGTACCAAAGATAGGCGGCTCCTTCACGTGCCACCCGCTCGATGTGCTGACGGGTGACGAGCTCGTCGTAATTTCCCTTGCAGATGCTGGCTGCCACCCCGAAGATGAGTCCTGCTTTGCGGCAGGCACGTACGCCTCGGAGGGTGCGCTGATAGACTTCGTTGCCCTGACGGCGGCGGTCGCTCTCTTCTTCCAAACCTTCTATGCTGATGAGGGGAGTGACATTACCTGCCCGACGGAGTTGTTGGGCAACATCGTCGGTGAGGAGGGTGCCATTGGTGAAGAGTTGGAAGTAGCAGTCGCTGTGGTGCAGGAAAAGGTCAATGAGTCCCTTGTAGAGAAGGGGGTCGCCTCCTAATATGCCGAAGAATCGGGAGCCGTGACGTTTGCTCTCGCGGATGATGCCGTCAATCTGTGCTGTGGTGAGGTGCTTGTGTCCGCCCTGACTGACCCAACAGCCGCTGCAGGCAAGGTTGCAGGCTTCGGTGACGGAAATCATGTTGAAGGCAGGGAAGAAGGGGGCGCCTCGTTGCTGTCGCTGTTCAAAGTGACGCATATTCCACAGATTGGGCCAGCAGAAGTTCCAGCAGAACTTCCACAGGAGCCTGAGAGGGGTTTGGCGGAACACTCTCCAGCATATTTTTAGCAATGAGGTATATTCGGTCATGGGGCGACTAATTTAATGCATAATGCATAATTAGTGAATGAGTTTGAGTTTTCTGGAAGCCAGTTTCTCACGAAGGGTTTGGGCATAGAGTTCTTTGGCATCTAATCGGACTGCACTCTCCTGCTGCTCTTCGCCTCCATTGATGGGGCTGCGGTCGTACTTGGGAAAAATGATGGCGCTGGCTGGACAGGTGCGGGCACAGGCTGGACAGTTGTTTTTGCAGTGCTGGGGATGAACGACACGGATGCGGTCGTCAACCATCTCATAAACACCAAAGGGACAGAACTCGAGGCATTTTCCGCATTCGGCACACACGTCTTTGTCGAGCGCGGGATACCAGGCGTCTTCACCCAACTTGCGTGGCATCGCCTCCAGCTGCTGCATCCACTCTGCGGTGCCGACAGAACTGACAGCGGGGGATGGCACGCCTAATGCCTCCAACACTTCGTCGGCAGAGCGGGTGCGGAGGTTGAAGGACTGCACATCACCTACTCCTGCAAAAGCCATCAGGCTCTTGACAGCTCGGGGATGACATGCCACTATGGTTGTGGCTGCTATGTCATGCACAGCTTCTGACTGGTTTTCGCACAATTCGCAAAGGTCATTGACCAGCGTCACCTCCATGCCTGCCTGCTTGGCTGAGGCTGCCAACTTCGCCACTTCTGTTCGGTCGATGAAGGTGCGTGAGGAACAAGCGCAGATTGTTATTTTCATTATCTCGAAATTTCAATATTCAATTTTCAACTCTCAACCCTAAACTCTCAACCCTCACTCCTCAACTCCCCGTCATCCAGTTTTTGAATTCGGATGCCTTGTTCTTGCTGACGAAGAGGGGTTCGGGCAGTTGGATGGGCATGCTCACCAAAAGGCGGTTGTCGAACCAGACGACAATCTCCTTCACACTGTCACGTGCCACGATGTACTGCTTGTTGGCTCGGAAGAAGCGAGAGGGGTCAAGACTGACGATGATGGAGTCGAGCGAACGGTTGTAGAGCAGCATCTGTCCCGATTTCAGGTAGAGTTGAGTTTTGCGGTCGGTGCTGTAAATGCATGCCACTTCGTCCATGCTGACTGGCACGAGCTTGTCTTTGACCGGCACGAGCAGCGAGGTGGTGTAACCTGTGGAAGCACTCTCAGGACGCATCTTCATCATGCGTTGCAGATAGTCCATCACGTCGCTGTGTGTCCATCGGCGGAACTTGTCGAGAGCACGAGTCAGTTCGGAGGTCTTGATGGGCTTGAGCAGATAGTCCACGCTGTTGACGGTGAAGGCATCAAGGGCATATTGGTCATAGGCGGTAGTGAACACGATGGGTACGGTGACCTCCATTTCCTGAAAGAGGGTGAAGGCTGAACCATCGCTCAGATGGATGTCCATGAAGATGAGGTCGGGCGAGGGGTTGCTGCTGAGCCACCTGACGGTCTGCTGAACGCTCTCCAACACCTTCAAGACCTCGATGTCGGAGTCTATCTCCTGCAACATGGCGATGAGATTTTCGCTGGCGGCTGTTTCGTCTTCTATTATCAATACTTTCATGCTATCCTAATGGCAAGATGACTTTGTATTCGTTGGCAGTCTGTTCCACCCTTATCTGCCTGTTCATGAGCAGGGTGAAGCGTTTGTCGAGATTGCTCAGCCCAGTGCCGTGCGTCTCGGGCTTGTATTGCTTGGGGTAGAGGGGATTGATGACCATCAGTTCTTTGTCGTTGTTCATCACAATGTCCACCCGCATGCGGTGTTCGCTGTCTATCATGTTGTGGACGGTCACATTCTCAATGAGGGGCAGGAGTGCGAGGACGGGTATGGAGAGGTTGAGGTGGTCGGCTGGCACATCGATGTGGATGTCGAGTTTGCCAGCATATCTCACCTGCATGACTTCGCTGAAGGAACGGGCAAATTCGAGTTCTTCCTCGAGGGTGACAAGCTGCTTGCGCTCGCTCTGAAGGATGTAGCGGAAGATGTCGGAGAGATGGTCGATGTAGCAGATGGTGAGTTTGTCGTCTTTCTTCCTGACCAGACTGCTGATGCCTCCCAGCGAGTTGAAGAAGAAGTGGGGGTTGATTTGGTTGGTCAGGGCGGTGCAACGGCTCTCCAAGCTCTCGATGCGGAGCTGCTGCAGCTCTTCTTCCTTCTTCTGATGGATGATGCTCAAGTGGTTGGTGAAGCCAAGGAGCAGCCCCATCATGCCCATAACGAAGAACTGGAAGGTGAGAATGATGGGACGACAAGCGTCGAAGCCTGTGCAGATGAGCAGGGTGATGCCTTTGTAGATGCCGTATGCCACGATGGTGAGCACCACGTTGGGCAGAATGCGACGGGCAAGCGATTCGGTCTTCAGCCATCGCTGGTTGAACAGGAGCATGCCCACGGAGATTGCCCAAAAGAGGAGGAAGCGTATGAGCATGTTGTCGATGTAACAGGCACGCCCTTCAACTGGCACATAGCTCCAGTCCCAACTGAAGAAGAGCAGGTTGGGATAGCTGACAAAGAGGGTGCACACGAGGCTTGCCAGCAGAATCTTGTTGAAGGTTTTGTCGTATTTCATCGGAGGCTGATGGTAGATTGAAGACCTTTTTGAGGCTACAAAGTTAACAAAAATTCTTTTTGCCTCCTAACGGAAGCGCATAAAAACGTAAAATGTGCCCGTCATGCCGATTTCATGCCCCCAAAAAGAAACCCTCCTTGTGGGGGAGGGTGTCAGAGAGAGAGTGTGTGTGTGGAGAGTGTGTCACACCATGCGATGAGTGGGGTTGGGACGCCCGGGTTGCAAATAGCGCCATGCGAGCACCTCGTCGGTGTATTGGTCGCCAATGGCATCGAGCAGCACGGAACGGACAATTTCATCCAAATGTTCAGGGGATGTCTCCACACGAGCGTTGATGATGAGCTTAGCATGGTCGCTGGTGCCTGCCGTGCCTCGCAGCTGAAGCGTTGACACATCGCCAGTGATGTTGCCAACGGCATACTGCTTGCCATTCTCGGCAATCACCTTGATGTGCCCCACACGCAGTTTTTCTTTCTTCACAGCCTTGCAAATGCCTGTCATGATGTCCTTGAGCAGGGTGTCCCAATAGGCATTCTTTCCTGTCAGGGCAACAGTGCCGTTGAGCCATCCCAGCACAGCCTCTCCATGCGCATATTTGTCGTAGTCGATGTCGAGAATCTTCGTGCCTTCTCCCTGACGGTTCGCCACATACTGGAACCACTCTCTGATGCCAGAACCGTTCATCGTGCTGGCAGCCATCACCTTGGTGTGGTGGAAGCAAGCCTGAGTGTCCTTGACCAGTTTCTCCAACTCCTCTTCGCTCAGAAGGTCGGTCTTTGTAATCAGAATCACCTCGCTCTCCTCCAACTGCTTACGATAGATGTAGGCAGCATCTTCATGCAGACCTCCATCACCTCCATAGAGGATGGATTTCAGACGGGTGGGGTCGCTCAACACGGTGAGTGGCGACACAATCACCTCGGTGTTGTGATACTTCTTCAGCGGACGAACAATGGTGGCAGTGAGGTCGGCACAACTGCCCACGGGCTCTGCCAAGATGACATCAGCTTCCACCTCGCGTCGCAAGGAATGGATGGCATCGACGAAACCATTGAAATTGCAGCAGAAACAACTGCCTGCCACCTCAGCCACTTGCAGATTGGCTTGTTGCAGCAATCGGCTATCCACCAGTTCCGGAGCTTGGTCGTTAGTGACCAAGCCCACACGTTTACCCTGTGCCATGAGTCGCTGTGCAACATCCCAAATCAGGGTGGTCTTACCTGCTCCGAGGAAACCACCACAAAGAATAAGTCTTGTCTGATTCATATTTTTTGATTCTATTATTCAACTTTCGTAAGTGCTCAACTTTCAGCCTCCGCATCCGCACGAGCGGTTCTTCTTCTCGTTGATAGGTTCAAGCACATACTTGAAGAAGAGGGCTGCAAGGCTGGAACCGATGATGGGAGCAAGCACATACACCCAGAACCAACCACCTGCGGCATCAGGCAAAGCGGCATCGCCCCACCCTGCCAGATATGCCACGATGCGAGGACCTAAATCACGGGCAGGATTCAGTCCCGCCTGAGTGAGTGGAGCAATGAAGAAGATGATGCTGCTCACGGTCAGTCCGATGAACACAGGTTGCAGGTCTGACGAAGGGCGTCCCACATTGCAGTCTTCCGTCAAGGCAAAGATGAACAATGCCAGCAGAAAGGTGCCAAAACCCTCTGCACACATGGCAAGGGGCATCGATACGACGGAGACTGTTGCATCGCCTGGATTAGGATAAAACTCACCAAACATACGGGCGGTGTCCACCGAAGCGGCTGTGCCTCGCACAATCTCATGGGCTGTTTCATAATGCTCGATAGATGCTCCGAACAAAGCAAAGAGCACCCAACCAGCCAACACGGCACCCACCAATTGCGCCACCAGATAGAGCGGCAATCTCTTTGCTTTCATGCGACCTGCCAGCACCATTGCCACCGACACAGCAGGGTTCAGATGGGCACAACAGATGTTGCGTGTCAAGAAGATAGCAAGCGTCACACCCAAACCCCATACCAGACCAATCTGGAAAATGCTGTTATACTCGCCAAAAAGAACTGCCACTGCCACACTGCAGCAACCCAAGAGTGTGAGAACAAATGTTCCCATCAACTCACCAATAAAGTCCTTCATCGTTCTGTTTATTATTTGTTTT
>JAEEGL015356751.1_pt1 | contig 26526 bp, 18 predicted proteins | sample 9134231 | NCBI WGS metagenome assembly JAEEGL01 (sample SAMN16246548, study PRJNA631951) | gut metagenome | biome: gut microbiome; feature: rumen; material: fiber-attached | host: Bos | place: Iran: Karaj | collected 2018-10 | reverse complement strand
TATACTCCTCCAGGATATTATGGTTCCATCTGCCATATTGGTGATCTTTCTAACTCCGCCATCATAAGAATGTTCAATTCCACCTAATGCTATTTTATTGTAGAAATCTATGGCCGTGGCCTTAGCCTTATTAAAAGGAATCATTCCTTTGGGTTCTTGAATGTTCTGAAGATCCATAAGCATGGGAATTCCAGGTTCTCCGACAAGAATGGCTCCTTCTGTAAGATAAGCCTGAAACCCATCGTCACATATTGTTTTTCTATTTCGCATATTTCCTCCATTCTGAAAAGATTATGCAACACATTTTCATTGCCGTCCTTTCGCGCTCTAGCATAGCAATGCTACACTCCAGCTTCGGAGTACTCTATGGGTTTGCTATCACGAATAGAGATATCCGAAGACTATAACATTAACAGTTACATATTTTTAATTGTCTTACATGAATACTCCAGTTCGCTATTGCATACAATTAGCTTTTGAGATAAAATTACTGATGCTATCACGAATAGAAATATTCGAAGGCAGGCATTGCTTTGATCGCCCAACGGTCACTGCAATGCTTGTTTGTTTTTCTGATCCGATATACATCCCCCCTCTCTTGTTGTACTGGATCCCGCTCCTTCGATAATGATCCGAACTAACTCATACACATTGGTACGCGGGTTATTAAATTCTTTGTCGGAATTAGAGCCATTTTTCTCATGAAATTTATCCAAGGCTTCGCAGTTTTTAATAGCTCTTTCCGTCAAGGGATACAGCATTTCGAAATCCAGCTGATTCTTCTGATACTTGGTAATATACTTTTTTAACTCAGCTATCAGATCGTTGCTGCTGTTAAACGGCTTGCTGGTAAATCCAAAATGCTCCAAATACCATAATTCAAAACAAGGATTGGATGTAACTATATATATGTTTTTTCCTCGGGAGATCTCCTTTGTTTCCTTAAGTTGTTCTTTCTTTCTAACCTCAACATCAAGGTCAAATATACTCACAGCTATATCTCCTTGTTTGTATGCCAATTCCTCTGCTTTGGCTCTGCGTAAAGTATTCTTTACGATATTTACCGGATCCGTATCATTCCCTTCAGCAAAAATAAAATGATATCTGGTCTGCTTCTTTTCAAGATTGCGGAAGTATGTTTCTTCTGTCTTGTTATTTCCCTCAGTTCCAACTACTATAATCCTCTTCCTTTCACGTGTGGGCCGATTCTTCGTGATTTTCTTTATTCTCTTTACCATTCAATCCCTCCCTCCGGGAATGGTATGGCACCATACCTCCCCTGCAGATATCCTTTTTGAATGTTTTCTGACTTTCTTGGTGAGAAATCAGCAAGGGAGTATAGGTCCGTTACCCCGGTAACATTGTTTTTCTCAACAAAGTATATCTGGTCTCTCCTGAACAGTTCCAGATCAAGAAGACTAATATCATGAGTATTGAAAATCAACTGGGCTCCATTACGATTGATTGTCGGATCGTTGAAGAGGCTGATAAGATATCTGCAAAGGCTTGGATGCAGACTGTTATCAAGTTCATCAATTACTATAGTACGCCCCTTTTCAAATGCTTCCATGATAATCGGGCCATACGCAAAAAGCAGCTTGGTTCCATCAGATTCGCTGGCAAATGGTAACCTGTATGATGTACGAGATCCATTATCATGTTCGATTTTGTGAATTGCTGATAAACGGAATTCTTTCATCTGTCCAAAAAAGTTTTCATCTATCTTTACTCCGGGCGGAAGTTGAAGATTTGGCTTTTCTACTATCCTTGACTCAAACTCGTAATCCTGAATGTTTATTTCGGCATGTTTCAACATTGATAAAAGAAAATCCTTTGTCTCTGCTTTATCCTTATTGCGATCAAGATACTCAAGATACTGTTGATTTCGGATCGAAACCTGATTGTATGTATCAATACTCTCTGCAAACCACATATATGCATCCTTCGTCTCTTCACAGTTCCATGCAGTTGCTGTGGCCAAAAAGAGCTTGTTAGAGGTGTTCTTAAATCTATACTCTGCAAGATGTTTATACGTTGCAGTAAACTTATACTCCGTCACATCTGACCTCTCAAAGATCATTGTTGGCCTGGCAGATTTATACTCATACAGATATTCGTCATATATATATTGCATGTCTGCAACAAAGCCATACGCATATTTCTTACCATTACTCACAAAAAGAAAATCTATTTTTGATTTTCCCGCCATAGTCTTTGAGTCAAATCGAAAAGGCTCAAAGCCCGTAGGGGAGTTAATCTGAAGAGTATTTGACATCCGGACAAGCATTATTGCACTTGTCAGCGCCTTAAACAGATTAGATTTTCCCGCCGCATTTGCCCCATATATCGCAATAGTTGGAAGAATTCTGTCTTTATCTTTTATCAGCAGATTCTCTTCATGATCCTTTCTTGCATTAGCGAATGCAGTCAAGGTTACTTCATTTTTAATGGACATGAAATTTGATACATTAAACTGTAATAGCATCTATGCTCCCTCCTAAATTAATATCCATTAATATCTATGTTCAGCCTAATGATAACAGGTATAATTGTATTTGTCAATGTCAAAATGGTTATTTTGCAATATTTTGTCATTTTTTGTTCTTTTATATTGTATATTAGCTTCACAAATCCAATATGTGCACTTTTACGCACTATTTCATTTCTATGCCTTGGACCTGAAACTTGTAGAAGACCTTAAGGATAAAGTCGAAAAGGCCTGCTCTTATCACGATATGACCGGAAATAAGATAAAAAAAAGGTGCGACCCCCGCACATATTCAACGCAGGTTCGCACCTCTGTGTTATTACAATACGTCCAGCTACTTCTCTAAGTCAAGAATCTTCTTGTAATCTTTCTTTGATCAATGCATATCTATTCTATCTCTTCAGTATTGATATTCAACCCACAACAATACTCATTTTCATGAACATTTTTAAATCTTTCAAACCCAATTTATTCAGTTGATCGATGCCGTCAGGGCTCCGTCGGCGCAGTCGATAAGGATGTTGTCTCCTTCTCCGGCGCCCTGCTCAAGGATCAGTCTTGCCGCAAGGGTTTCCACATTCTTCTGCATGTAACGCTTAAGAGGTCTGGCGCCGTATACCGGATCGTATCCTCCGTCGGCTATGAACTTCTTGGCTTCGTCCGTCAGACTGATGGACAGCTGCCTGTCTGCAAGCCTCTTGTTGGTGTCGGCTATGAGCAGTTCCACTATACCTCTTATGTTTGCCTTGGTCAGAGGTCTGAATTCTATGATCTCGTCCAGCCTGTTCAGGAACTCGGGTCTGAAGTGCGCCCGAAGCTCGGCCTCTACAGCGTCATGAGCACTGCGGCTTATGTGTCCTGATTCATCTATGCCGTCAAGCAGGAACTGGGAGCCTATATTGGATGTCATGATCAGTATGGTATTCTTGAAGTCCACGGTCCGTCCCTGTGAGTCCGTTATGCGTCCGTCATCAAGTACCTGCAGCAGTACGTTGAACACATCCGGATGTGCCTTCTCAACCTCATCAAAAAGCACTACGGAATAGGGATGCCGTCTTACGGCCTCTGTCAGCTGTCCACCCTCGTCATAGCCCACATATCCGGGAGGAGCTCCGATGAGTCTGGACACGGAGAATTTCTCCATGTATTCCGACATATCTATCCTTACGATATTATTCTCATCGTCAAAGAGTGCCTCCGCCAAAGCCTTGGCCAGCTCGGTCTTACCGACACCTGTGGGACCTAAGAACAGGAAGCTTCCTATGGGCTTGGAGGGATCCTTTATCCCCGCTCTGGAACGTATGATGGAATCAACCACCTTATCTACCGCATCATTCTGTCCTATGACTCTCTTGTGCAGTATCTCTCCGAGATGCAGGACCTTCTCACGCTCACCCTCATTCAGTTTTGAAACAGGTATGCCTGTCCAGCGTGATACTATGGTGGCGATCTCATCCTCGGTAACAGCCTCGTGCACCATGGAGATATCCCTTGTCTTAAGCGCCGCCTCCGAAGCCTCCAGCTCGGACTGCAGCTTCGGCAGGTCACCGTATTGCAGCTTGGCAGCCTTCTCCAGATCTCCCTGTCTCTGGGCTATCTGTATCTCATTGTTTACGGACTCTATCTTTTCACGAAGCTCCGAGAGTTTTCCTACACTCTGCTTCTCGGTATCCCATTTCGCCTTGTCATTCTGGAACTTCTCGTTAAGCTCGCTGATATCGCGCTGCAGCTCCGCAAGGCGCTGCTTGGAGGCATTATCCTTTTCCTTCTTGAGGGCTGTCTCCTCTATCTGCATCTGGGTGAGACGTCTCCTCATCTCATCCAGTTCCGCAGGCATGGAGTCCATCTCGGTCTTTATGGAAGCGCAAGCCTCGTCCACCAGGTCTATGGCCTTATCCGGCAGGAACCTGTCGGAGATATATCTGTGAGAGAGCACTGCCGCTGCCACCAGGGCGGAGTCGGCGATCTTCACACTGTGATATACCTCGTAGCGGTCCTTCAGTCCACGCAGGATCGATATGGTATCCTCCACGGAGGGCTCGTCCACCAGCACAGGCTGGAAACGGCGCTCCAGAGCCTTATCCTTCTCTATGTATTCTCTGTATTCATCCAGGGTGGTGGCACCTATGCAATGCAGCTCTCCTCTTGCGAGCATGGGCTTCAGCATATTGCCCGCATCCATCGCTCCGTCTGTCTTGCCTGCTCCCACTATGAGATGCAGCTCATCTATGAAAAGGATCACCCGCCCGTCTGATTTACGGACCTCCTCCAATACGGCCTTAAGCCTTTCTTCGAATTCTCCTCTGTATTTGGCTCCTGCCACCAGAGCCCCCATATCCAGTGAGAATATCTCCTTGTCTTTCAGGGCTTCGGGCACATCACCTGCTACGATACGCTGGGCCAGTCCCTCCACTGCGGCAGTCTTACCTACACCGGGCTCTCCTATAAGCACCGGATTGTTCTTGGTCTTCCTTGAAAGTATCAGGATCATGTTACGTATCTCGCTGTCGCGGCCGATAACGGGATCCAGCTTCTGCTGTCTGGCACTTGATACCAAATTTGTTCCGTATTTTTCCAAAACGTCGTAGGTGTCCTCGGGATTATCCGTGTCAACGGTCTGATTCCCCCTGACCTCCGACAGCACCTGCAGGAAATGATCCCTGGTGATGCCATAATCCTTCAGGGTCTCTTTAAGCTCTTTTCCCGGATTCTTTATAACGGCAAGGAAAAGATGCTCTACGGAAACGTAGGAATCACCCATAGCCTTGGCCTCATCCGGGGAGTTAAGCAGGATCTTGTTGAGCTCAGATCCCATATAGGGTTCACCACCCTGAACCTTGGGGCGCTTCTCTATGATATCAAGTATGCTCCCGGTGAATTCCTCCGGATCTATCCACATCTTTTCTATGAGCTTTTTGATGAGGGATTCATCTATGGTAAGCAGGGAATAGACGAGATGAGCAGGCACCAGCTCCTGATTGCCGTAATCCGATGCGACCTTCTGACAGCCGTTTACTGCCTTTATGGAATTCTGAGTGAATCTGTCTATGTTCATGCTCTCACCTCCTGTCTGTACAATAACCCGTCGTGATGTATATCATGGCGGGTCATCCTGAACGTTACTAAATATAAAGTGTTGCTTATCTTAAAAATCATTTGTCCTGATCGTTATTCATCCTGAATGTGGATCATCCTGAACGTCGATCATCCTGACTTTGAGTGCATCTTACCACGGATTGTTAGCACTGTCAAGAGGTGAGTGCTAATGATCTCCGGAGGGAATAAACAAGTCCCTGTCATCCGGAATGATCGCGGAATGCCCACAGCTTATTCAGCAGGAAATTGATGGGAACGCTGAAGATCAGATTTAATAAGGGAGCTATGAATTTGGAGATCCCTATCACATCTATCCAGATATAGGACAGGACGTTGGCAAGGATCAGTCCGGTAAATGCGTAGGATACATAGGTCTTGAGCAGTGTCTTCCACACACTCCTCTTTTCACCCTCCGAAACCTTGAACACATATCTGTTGTTCCAGAAATATGACCATGCCACACTGAGGATGAAGGCCACTGCGTTTGCCGCAAAATAATCCCAGGAAAGGTTAAAGGGAGACAGTGCCAGAAGAGTCAATACATTCAGCACATAACTCAAGACTGTATTGGACAGACCCACTATCCCGAACTTCACGAACTGGATCAGTGTGTCTTCCTTCTCTGCGGACAGCCTGATATGAAAGATCTCAAGCATCCGTCTGAATATCCTGTCAATAATACTATCCAAGATGATCTCCTGCCCTATACGACATATTATTATCCCCGATCAGAGTGATCCTGCAGGATCTATTGCGGCATTTTCCGTCTGATCAGTAAAGATACTCCTCCCTGATCAGGGTGATCCTGCCGGATCTGCCGCAGTGTTTCCCGTCGGATCATTTACGATTCCTCTCCCTGATCTCGATCACTCTGTCGGCTATAGGATCATAGCTGTAGGAAACGAAAAGGTCCTTGCCTTTGCCGACACCCTTACGTCCTACCAGCTTAACAAAATCGTCTCCTGCAACCCTGACGGAATCCAGATATCCTCCGGAATCTATGGAAGTCATCACATAGAAGATGCCGCTGCCCTTGTCGGCCAGGTAGAATACGGAACCGTCATCCTTCTTATCTTCTTCATCATCCCCCTCACCGGCAGCATCACCGGTCTTATCCTTATCACCGGCAGTATCATCGGTCTTATCATCATCCTCATCGTCGGCCTCCTCAGGGTCTCCCTGTCTCTGGCTGATCTCCATCCTCTCGGGAGTCGATTCCGTGGCGATGAGCACATCCTTTATATCAAGTCTCACAAACTTCCATTCATCCTTCGATCTGGCATCAGTCAGGTAACCCTCTCTCTTTATGATGCTCTTGCCGAAATACGATCCCCTGCAATCGCTTCCTCCATAAGGATCCACACACAGTCCGTCCTCCCAGTGCATGACCTGATCCACATACTGCTCGTAAAGATCGGCAGATATGCCCGAGTGGAACCACAGCAGGGCATCGTCCTCAAGGAAGATCATATCGTTGCATTCCCTGAGATCCTCATTCTCACCGGATGTGTATCTTAATTTGTATATATCACCCTCTGCACGGTAAGCGTCCTTGTTGGGCAGTGCTTCATCCATGCTTATGCACTCTATCTCAGAGGGCTTAACATCCATCTCCTTTGCTATGACATCAACCGCCTCATCAGCACTGTCGCATGCATCCAGTCTGCCAAGCCTCAGGTCCGTACCGTCATAGAATACATACGCGTCGGTGTAGTGCTTTGTATCACTGTCATACCATGAGATCCCCTTGTTGGTCTCTCCCAGAGTACCGTTATAGATAAGATGGGACATTATGTTCCTATCCTTCTTTACAGGCTTAGCCTTGTCTTCGCTAGCACTGTCCGAAGCCCCACTATCAGTGTCGCTATCTGCGCCGCTATCTGCGTCGTCTTCCGCAATGCCCTCTGTGTTGGTTTCCTTATCCGAAGCATCCTCATCCTTAACCGCCGCATCACCTGATACGATGGAACCTATGGAGGTCCAATCAAGCTTCACACAGCCCTCGGGAATAAGATCGGCGTCTTCATATTCATCGGCCTCTATGGATCTCCACCTTTCATCCTCCTCGGACTTCGGATCCACAACTCCCCTGCCCTTTATGACCTTCTTGTAATAGAGCCTCTTACCGTCATCATCATAATATGAGGTATCCTCCATGTAGTAGCCCGCATCCTCTATCAGATCATCGCTGTGCTCATCCAGATGGTAGAGATGCATGTCGAAATTATACATGGTAGAGGCATTGGAAACATATATGCCGTTATCCGGCAGGAGATGTACATAGCCTCTGTAGCTGCAGTCTATCAGCAGTTTCGGCAGATCATCTGACAGGGTATAGATCTGATATATAAAGGTACTGCCGTATGCATCCATGGGTCCGATGAAAAGCTCATCCTTTCCGTCATCGTTTATGTCCCTAAGGTCATATCCCACATATTCAAGGGGGCTTCCACCCTTGGCATCGGCATAGGAATATGCAAAGACGCAATGAGTGTTAACGTCCTGATTATCCAGATATTCATAGCTTCTCTCGTAGGCAAGACATCTGTAATACTTTCTCAGGATGCCGCCGTAGGGTCCTGCTATAACATCATTTCCGTCCCAGGTAGATGGGATATTGGAGATGAAGTTGTAGCTGCCGTCATCCAGTCTCCTGACCCTGGCCTCAAGGCGGCAGGGCTCGTAGAGATCGTCATACCCGTCATAATGCAGGGTGTAGACGCCGTCATCATAGCTTCCGTCCAAAAAGCTTACATCTATATAATTGGTATCTCCGTGTTCAAAGCAGTAGAGATCGAAATCCTCAAGATAAGTCCAGCCTATGGGACATATGGCATCATCATATGAAGTGCCGGTGGTATCTTCCACGTACTCCTTAAGATCCTCGCCCCGTATGGCAGTGATATCAGTGAGTATCTCGCCGTTTACCGTCTCCTTAAAGGCTTCCTCCTCCTCTTTTGAAAGCTCGGTATCTATCCCGCCTCCGTTATAGAGCACGCTGCCCCAGACTATCTCCTCAGGTCTTACATATGTACAGGTAAAAAATCCGTTATTATCCTTACCAAGCCTCTCGCTTAAGATCTCAAGAGCCTTGTCCGAGAGTTCCCCGGATCTTGTAAGCTCGGCTTCTTCTTCATCATAGGCTGCATCATTACCGGATGAAGTGCCTTCTGCTGCATTCTCCGATGATGTACTGCCATCCGCGCCTTCACCGGCAGGAGTTACTGCCGGATCTGCCGCATCCTTTGATACATCCCCGTTCATATATTGGCTCAGCACATTTCCTATGCCTTCGGTTCCGGAGGTATCTCCCCCTTGTGTACCCGAAGCCACATCCTCGACTGCCCCGGCTACAGCCTCCGCATCCTGCGGCAGACTCTGACAGGCAGTTGTAAATACTGCACATATTACAGCAATGATAAATGCATATCCCGTTTTTCTTACTTTTTTCATGATATATCCCCTGAATAAACCCACTATACAGGCGTTTTGCCCGTAAAAGCATATCACATGGACAGCGATAGTGCAAAGAATTGTATGATTTTGAATACAAAAAAAGACGCCCCCTTGGGACGTCGTCTCGATACACGATGAGTATATCAAAAAATACAAAATAAAATATAAAAAAATGTTGTTACAAAAGCAGGGTATATGTTATCATATATTTAGGTCAATAGGTCGGTAGGACATTAGCTGCTATATTACCCATCTCTCAAAACTCTCACGGCTAATTCTCCGGCCTATATTTATTTATATGATCACCCATCTCTCAAAACCCTCGCTGTATCCCCCCTCATAATACCGGTCAAGTATCTCTTAGTTGGGGTCTTTCCTGTCGCTTGCTTTCGACATTTATCTTTGCACTATGCCAAAGGATACAGCCTCACGGCTTTTCTTGTCTGAATAGATAGTACAACTTTATCGAAAAAAAAGAACTGTCAAAAATGACAGTTTAAAAGAAAATATTTTTATCACTGGAAATTCTTGTCCGGATTCACTATTATCAGGTTCTTCTGAGCGATAGCCATGCAAAGCTCGAACCTGTTGCGGTATCCCGTTTTGTCCAGCACATTGTTCAGGTGGAATCTCACATTCCTCTCGCTGCATCCCAGCTTTTCGGCAGCCTCCTCATAATTTGCGCTCTCCATGATCGCCCTGATGGTCCGAAGCTCCGCATCGGACAGTTCGTAGCTGGTGGTAAGTCCAAGCCTCACCTCAGGCGTCCTCTCCGGGTATACCGACTCCCCGGCCATGGTCCTGTCCATGACCTCTATGAGGCTCTCCTCGTCTCCGTCCTTATACCAGAAGCTGTCTGCCCCTGCTTCTCTTGCCCGGTCCAAGAACCCGTACTCCACCATGGACGTCACCACGATGACCTTGATGGAGGGGTAACTCTTCTTTATATGACCTGCGGCATCTATGCCGTTCTCATCATGCTCTGTACATACATCCATCAGCACCAGATCCACTGCATGTCCCCCGCAGAAGATCTCCGCTGAAGCGGCATTGGCCAGAGTCCCCGCAAGTTCATAGGACTCGCTGAGATTCACTATGTAAGTCATGTTATCACGGGCCATCTTCTGGTCCTCTACTATGAGTACCTTATATGCCATATTCCTCTCCGACAGGTATCCGGAGGCTTAGCATGAATCTCGGTTCCGACATGATCTCCATGGTGCCTCCTGCTTTTATGATGCTGCTCCTTATGGATGACAGTCCGCCGCCCTCTAGTACTTCCTCTTCGGGAGGCTTCCCGTCATTAGTTATATTAACACATACATCATCTTCCGTCTCGTATAATTGTACATACAGTTCCTTTGCGTTGGCATACCTTATGGCATTGGTTATGCACTGCCTCATGGCGCAGATGATGAGATATGACTTCTCCTTATCCCTGGGCATCTCTCCTGTCATCCTGATATCGATAAGACCTTCGCAGGCCTTCATGAGTTCAGCCAGATCCTCGTCCTTGTCCATGTCCTCCTCATCGTCCGAGGCGCGGCTTAAAAGCCTGATGGATCTCTCCCACTCTCTTATGGCGGAGTCTGCCTGCTCTATGTCCTCATCCTTTTCCAGAGTTTTCCTGGCGATGAGCAGCGACCTGCCCATACGGTCGTGGACCTTCATCTTAAGGGAGAGGATCTCCTCCTCCCTGGTTGCCCACATGATATTTTCCGATAACTGCCTTATCTCATCTGCCGAGTTTGCAAGCTTCTCATTAACCTCCCTAAGCTCCTGGGTCCTGCGTTCAAGCTCGGTTATATCGTAAGCGGCATATTCATGGAATGTCTCATTCCTCCCATCCTCTACCTGTCTTCTGACGATCTTCCATGAGGAATCCTCCAGGTCGACTATACATATATCCCGGGTATACTGTACGCTGTAGACATTCTCCTTGTCATGAAATTCCTTATAAAGACTTTCCAGATCGGATATATGCTGTAATCCCCTTCCGGACACCGCCTCATAGATACGGCTCATGGTCTTATTGCACAGTACAGGTATGCCCTTGCTGTTAAAATAGCAGATCCCGCAGGGGAGATTGTCAAAGGCTTCCTTTATGAGATTTCCCTGATCTATCCTGCGTAAGCCGGAAAGCTTCATGATGACACCTCCGATCCGGCCAAGACGCCATCCTCTGTATCCCTCTGAGCATCCATTCCTCCGAAGGTACAGATAACATTATATTCCTTACCGCCCACAATATCGCGGTCATCGGGACTTTGTTCTTCACTTGTCAGCCTGATATCGCATACGATCCCCCTTCCGCCTTTCAACTGCTCCGCCTTCAGATCCATATCCAGGATGCAGTCCAGATCCAGGATTATATCGTCGTTGTTCCGATACAGGCGTATCATCAGAGCCTTGAGAGCCCCGAAGCACTTCTCTATAAAGAGTTCATACATGTCATATATGGAGGTAGCCTGCTTTATGGGGATGCTGCCCTCTATGTTGTAATACAGTCCCGTCTGTACTCCGTTGAATTTCAGGTTATCCAGTGTTTCCCTGAAGCAGTACTCCAGCTCCTTTTCCGGTATCATGGGATCCTTTTCCCCGATGAATATCAGATTCTCCCTTCTCTTGAGGAAGGAGCCGACTATGATGGTCCTGCCCAGGATATCCTTCTTCTTATCCGGATCACTGCTCGCCTTGTAATCATCGATCAGACGCTCCATGAGCTTTATCTGTGTCGCAGTCTGGCGCTGCATGCTGTCATAAAGCTTGTTCTGGGCAGACAGCTTCTGTATCCTTCTTTCCGTCTGATAATTATCCTTAAGTATCAGGTTTTCGTTCTGCAGATCTCTGCTGTCATCCTCCAGGCTTTTCAGGGTTTCCAGAAGGTCCCTTATATCCTCCTGCCATACCACGTTTCCTCTTGTGAGGGGTGCACTTGTAAGCCTTATGCCGTCCTCAAGGATCACGGGTCCCTCAAGAGCTGCCCTTATCTCATCCTCCGACAGCTGTCTCGTATAATTTGATTCCATGAGAACGCTCAGATCGCTGTCGATTATCTGGGCTCCGATGGTAGACAGTCTGAGCAGTTCTTCGTATTTCCTGTTTGACTGTATGAGTCCGGTGGATATGGAGCACTCTATGGCTGCCACCGCAAGCACGGACTGGACTGCGGTATGGTCAGTGAAAAAAACGCTCCCCGTGCCGGAATACAGCACATACAGCACACTGTAAGCCGTCATCAGTATCAGCGGGATCAAAGGCACCATGAGCATCTTACCCGAATCCGGGATACGGCATCGCTTTATCATATTGATCATGGAGAATACAACCAGGCCGATCATCCACAGGATCAATGCGATGTACCAGAGTCCGTAGGTAAAGCTCTGATCGCTCCATGAATCCATCGCTCCCGGGAAGCTGAAGACCAGCTGGTGCAGATCATTGGTCATAACAAGGAGTACAAAGGCTGCGCTGATCACCGGGAAGCTCAGGATATAAAGCGGCAGGCTGTGATCCTTTGTTTCTCCCAGATAAGTCGACAGCAGCGCCGTAAGGGTAGGTATCGCCACTATGGGTGCATAGCTCATATACCACAGATATCTGCCTGCGATGACGTTGAAGGCATAAACCTCACCGGCTATCCTGGATGCTATCCACAGCATGATACAGCAGCCGATGCTCATGAGATATGTCCTTATCCTGTCATTGATTATCCTGTGGTTCAGAGTGTTGATCCATATGAGGCACAGGATGATATAAAGCAGACCTCTTAAATAAAACATTCCCTCACCTTCTGCCCGTAAGAGCTCCAAAATCCGTTGCCCGCCGGAAAAGAAGGGCTATGGCACAGGATAAGACAAAGCCCCACCCCAAAAGCTTCAAGTGACCCGCCACAGTCCCGTTCGCAAAAAAGGGGACCAGATGAAACAGGATCATGGAATGGACCAGATAAAACTCAAAGCTGATATATGAAAACAGATCGATGATCCTTAATGGATTTTTCCAAAGATGGCAGACCGCCGCCTTCTGATAACCATATCCCGCATCATCCGCCATTAGGAAAACACATATCATGACAATCGCGGAAACCGTGGGCAGTATGTATTCATAGAATATCAGATACGAGCCGCTGTAGGCTTTAAGATAATATATCCTTGCAGCAGCAAGGAAGAGGGCCGCGGTCAGTATAACGGAAGCGATATATGCTCCTCTGCCGGACAGAAGACGCTTCCTGTCCTTATTCCCTGCAAGAAGAGCGGTCAGTGCTCCCGTCACGTATACATCAAGGTTGGTATAAAAGGGTACGAAGACCCATTTGGTCCAGTCAACTCCCAGCCTTAGCAGTACCAGTCTCAGGATCAGGCCTGTGGTTAACATAACTATGATCATCCCCATCAGCATGCCGCTGCCTGTATGGCCCGCCTGCTTCTCCCCTCCCGGTTTCTGTGCTTCCCCTGAAGCGTCCGATGCCGCATCCGCTGCCCGGCCTGCAGACTTCATGTATACCTTTCTCAGTACAAAGGCTATGGCAGGTGTGCAGACATACAGCCAGGTAAGGGTGGATACATACCATGTGGCCGCTACGCTGGCGCATCCGGGTTCCGAGAAATAAGTACATGTCAGAATCCTGATAATGACCCCGGGATCTGCAGCCACGAAGGAGGGCTCGGAGATGGTAAGGGCTATAAGGTCAAAGCACCATACGGGCAGGATCACCTTCAGGAACCTCCTGATATAGAAGGATTTTATCCCGGCAGCATCCAAAGTGTATCTGGGCTTTTCTCCCATGAATCCCCATATATTGTAATATCCGCTGATAAAAAAGAAGATCCAGACGGCCATATGGCCCGGAGCTTCAAGGAACCACGTGTGCTCTGTGGCAGTAAATCCCGAAACACTGCTAAGCACCATGGCATGGATCATGAACACGCACAAAGCGGCAGCCGAGCGGACAAGTGCCGCCGGTTCCACAAGATTCTTCGATGAGGCGCTGCTCTCAGGCATGTTCACGGACAAATCTGACATATTCCTCCCTCGGAAGAGGCTTTGAGAAATAGTATCCCTGTATGTAATCGATGCCCAGATCCATGAATCTGTTGAGCTGATCCTCTGTTTCTATTCCCTCTGCCACTATCTTCATTCCCATGTCGTGAGCCATTATGGTCACATGTCTTACTATGGCACGGGCATCGTTGTCGGCCTCACAGGCATCTATCATGTTCTTATCAAGCTTTATCACGGATACCGGCATCTGAAGTATATAATTCAGATTGGATTCTCCGCTACCGAAGTCATCCAGGGAGAACGAAAAGCCCAGCTCCTTCATGGCCGATAGATTTCTGCTCACATATTCCCCGTTCTTGATGGAGCCGGTTTCGGTGATCTCAAGATTAAAGCTTTTTGCATCCAGATGGTATTCCCCAAGGATCCTCTCAAAAACCCTGATGAGCTCCTCACTCTCACACTGCTCTACCGCAAGGTTCACATCCAGGTACTCCACGCCAAACCCGCCAAGGTCATCATCTCTCATCATCCTGCAGGCCTTCTCGAATATGCGGTTGCCCATCTCCTTTATGAGTCCGTTCCTCTCGGCCACGGGGATGAAATCCGAAGGCGGCATGAAGCTTCCGTCATAAAGCTTTATCCTGGCCAAAACCTCTCCGGAGGTAAACTTCCCTTCCGCCACCGAATATATGGGCTGAACAAAGGCCTCGATCCTGTCATGCCTCATGGCATCCAGTATCTCATGCTTGATCTCGGTCTCCTTCGTTATGGCGGCTATGTCATCCTCGGTAAGTATCCTCTCGCATCCCGCGGTCCATCCGCTGTCCGTTATCTCCAGATACTGGAGGGTCCTGGTCAGGTCCTCATTGCTCTTAAAGAATTCCACATTGGGAATGGTGAGCATCCTGATCTGCTCATACTCCACTATCTTTTTAAGCAGGGTGCGGTATTCCTCCAGTTCCTGATGATTGGGGAAGCCTATCCATACCTCCGGCCCCAGGTTCTTGAACACCTTGAGCCTTTTCTTCTCCGTATACTCCGAGATCACATATTCCATGAGTCTGGAATCATTCAGGGCATATTCGCCGAAATCAAGGACGACTATGCTGTCATTCCTCTTGTTCCTGATGAGATATTTGATATACTTCTGCAACGCATTTGCATTAAAGCAGTTAAAGGTCTTGTCCATATTCGAGTCGGGATTCTCGAGCCAGTAGAATAAGATCACGCTGCCCAGGGCACAGCCGAGTCCCACCACCAGTATCTTGGCATTGAAAAACTGTATCATGGCAGAGAAGGTCCATACACTCATCCAGCTGATGATGGCGGTATTTCTCAGTCTGGTCATCCTCTTTCTGTTGAATATGCAGAATAAAAGATTGCCTATGATCAGGCATCCGGCTCCAAGATAGGTAAGTCCCGGGGCAGTGCCGTATGAATATGCATAGTCCCTGTCATGATAATAATAGATCCTGGATGCGCATATGGCAGCCAGATCGATCATAGTAAGAACAAAGATGATCCTAAAGGCCACGTCCGGTATGTTGAGTTTCTCATCCTGGAGAGTATAAAGAAGCGCAAAGATACAGTTGACTACCAAAAGAACCAGGTATCCCTTACAGAAAAATTCCGTGACAAAGGGAGGGATCCTGTCACTGTATACTATGGCGATGATTGATGTGAAATCGAAAACCAAAGTGACAAAACAGACCACCAGCATCCTGAAGAAAAGAGCCTCAGATGCTATGCCGAGCTTTGGCTGCATTATATAAAAGAAAATGAATAGACATACAAATGCTGCTGCCGTCACTTGTATCTGAATATTCATATGTACCCCACCTGCCCTGGTTTAGACCGCTACATCCATGTTCATCCCGGAAAGGAGATTCGAATCAGATTTCTTTCTGGATTTCATGTAAGGATTGTCCTCAGCCGGATACTGTATCTTGGTATTGGTCTCTCCGCCTGAGATATACGTCCTGCCGCACTCGGGGCAGATCGCGGTATGTATGGAAACTGAGGCCTGAAGGACCTTGCCGCCCTTCTGCTCGGCCTTCTCATAAGCATTGGACACATGCTCCTGCTCATGAGCTCTGACTCTGGAGCCTGCCTCCGTAGGAGATATATGCTGAGCCGATTTAAAGGAAACCATCTCATCGGATCCGTCCTGATACTTTCTCTCCTTGCATGTCTCACACTCTGCGGGCGAAACCCTCTTGCCCGGCGCTACCTTCGTAGACTCTCCGGGATTCACTATGGGCTTTGTATCCTGCTCACCTGAAACTGCGCCTGTTGCACCGTAATTCCCAAAACCGGGCCCCATGCCCCAGACACCATATGAAGCTGATCCGCTTATCGGACTAATCATGTGATCACCGCCCCTCAAAGAGACAGGATTATCATCCTATCCTTATCCTGCTGACAATCTTACCGAATGTGTTGGCCCTTTCCTCGAAATCCTTTTCCGAAAGGTCGGGTGTGATAAATGCGACCTCATCTTCGAGATCTCCTATCGTTATTGTATCAAGAAATCCCTCCGGTGCAAAGACCGAAGTTGCATTTCCCACATCCTCCGTCTTGATCCTTACCAAAAACTTTCTCTTTATATCTTCATTGGATGCAAGAGTGAGTTTTTCATCCTTCTTCCATCCGCAGTAAGCTCTTTTCCCGCCATGTCTTGCGGCGTCGATGACATCGGCCACCACAGCACTGGCAGTAGGGAGAGATCCTGCACCGGCCCCTGTGAATACAGCGTCCCCAAGCATGTTCCCATGGACGTATACCGCATTCATCACGCCGTTTATGCTGTACAGCGGGTGATCCGGCGAGATAAGCATGGGAGCAACCCATGCCCTGACTCCATCATCGCTTTTAACGGCGCTTGCAAGGAGCTTTACGGCATAACCCAGAGTAGCCGCATACTGTATATCCTCCGCAGAGATATCTCTTATTCCCTCGGTATATACGTCCCTGTAATCCACGGAGCTGCCGAAGGCGATGGATGCAAGTATGGCTATCTTTCTGGCCGGATCGAAAGCATCTATATCGGCGCTTGGATCCCTTTCCGCAAAGCCCATCTCCTGAGCCTGCTTCAGCACATCGTCAAAATCTGCGCCCTCGTCCGTCATCTGTGTAAGTATGTAATTCGTGGTCCCGTTAAGGATCCCCGTTATCTCGTCAACGCAGTCAGCGGTAAGGCAGTCGTTAAGTGCCCTGATTATGGGTATGCCGCCTCCGCAGCTTGCCTCAAAGAAATAGTTTACGTCATTCTGCCTTGCGATCCTCATGAGTTCAAGACCGTGCTCGGCTACAAGCTCCTTGTTGGAGGTGCACACATTCTTTCCCGCCTCAAGGCATCTCTTCGTGAAATCAAATGCTGGCTTCAGGCCGCCCATGACCTCAACAACTATCCTTACCTCGGGATCATTTACTATATCCTCAAAGTCATGGGTCAGTATGCTCTCCACAGGATCTCCCGGAAATTCGCGCAGATCAAGGACATGCCTGACCTCTATATCATCTCCGGCTCTTTCGTTCACAAGTCCGCAGTTGGATCTTATAACATTATATACGCCGCTGCCTACAGTACCGTAACCAAGTATCGCACATCCAATCATCTTAAGTCAGAATTCTCCTTGTTTTTTGTTGCCATCCACTTCAGGTACGCGTTAATGAACGGATCTATATTGCCGTCAAGTACGGAATCGGCCTGAGCCATCTCGAAGTCGGTACGAAGATCCTTTACCAGCTGATAAGGCTGCAGGAAATAAGACCTGATCTGTGATCCCCAGGCATTATCCTTTACCTCTCCCCTGATCTCCGAAAGCTTCTCTGCATTGTTCTCCTTTGCAAGCATATACAGCTTTGACTTCAGGATCTGCATGGCCTTGTCCTTATTCTGGAACTGACTCCTCTCATTCTGGCAGGTGACCACTATCCCCGTAGGGCAATGAGTTATCCTTATGGCGGATGAGGTCTTGTTTATGTGCTGGCCTCCTGCTCCGGATGAACGGTATGTGTCAATTCTTATATCGTCATTTTTGATCTCAATATCAATATCATCTTCGATATCCGGCATAACATCTACCGAAACGAAAGAAGTCTGCCTCTTTCCCTGGGCATTGAAGGGGGATATCCTTACAAGCCTGTGGACGCCCTTCTCGGATTTCAAAAACCCGTATGCATTGAGGCCGTTCACCTGGAACTCCACCGATTTTATCCCGGCCTCGTCTCCGGGGAGCATATCCAGCTCATCTATCTTGAATCCGTGTCTGTCAGCCCACTTACTGTACATACGGTAGAGCATGGAGGCCCAGTCGCAGGATTCCGTTCCGCCGGCTCCGGCGTTTATATTGACTATGGCATTGGCATCGTCATATTTTTCGGACAGTAAGGTTGCCGTCCTCATCTCGTCAAACTTCTGCTTAAAGCCGTCAAAGTCGGATCTTATCTCGGGTATCATGGACTCGTCGTTCTCGTCGTTGGCCATATCGATAAGATCCAGCATGTCATTGTATTTATTCTCCAGATCCGCAAAGCCCTGTACATCGTTCTTCAGGTCGCCGAGAAGCTGGGAATCCTTCTGGCTCTTGGCAGGATCGTCCCAGAAGCCCGGTTCCTCCATAAGCCTTGAAAGCTCCGCTATCCTGTTTGTCTTGCTCTCAAGGTCCAGGGATGCCTTAAGCTCCGAAAGAGGCTCCTCAAAGTTCTTTATCTCAAGTTTCAGATTATCAAGTTCAACCATTTATGCTATACCTCTTCCGTGGCAGTTCTTGTATTTCTTTCCGGAGCCGCATGGGCACGGATCGTTGGGGTACACCTTCTTGTCCGCACGGGTCTTGGGTGCATGCTTTGCGGTATCGTCCTTATTGGTTCCCGTGACCTTTGCTACCTGCTCACGCTCCACCTTTTCCTCGACACGTACATGGAATAAGGTCTTCACCGTCTCTTCCTGTATGGCATCTATCATGTCATTGAACATGTCATAGCCCGTCATCTTGTATTCCACAACAGGATCTCTCTGTCCGTAGGCCTGCAGGCCGATACCCTGTCTTAACTGGTCCATGTCGTCGATGTGATCCATCCACTTCCTGTCTATGACCTTCAGCAGGATCACGCGCTCCACTTCCCTGATGGCTTCGGTCTCGGGGAATTCCGCTTCCTTATCCTCGTAAAGCTTCACTGCCTTGGTCTTAAGATACTGCTTCAGCTCCTCCTTCTTCCTCATATCCTTCACATCCGGAGTCTTGACCGGAGCTATGGGTATGGTGGGGAGCAGTATCTGATTAAGCTCTCTCATATCCCAGTCCTGGGGATTGGAGTCCTCACCTACACAGGTATCCACGGCAGCATCAACTGTATCCGTTATCATCTTATAGATCGTATCTCTCATGCTCTCGCCGTCCAGCACTCTGCGGCGCTCCTCATAGATACGCTCTCTCTGTTCGTTATTGACTCCGTCATATTCAAGGAGGTTCTTTCTGATACCGTAGTTATTCTCCTCGATCTTCTTCTGTGCCTTCTCTATGGCATTGGAGAGCATCTTGTGCTCGATCTGCTCACCCTCCGGCACCTGCAGTGCCTCAAAGGCTGCCATGAGTCTGTCGGATCCGAAGAGTCTCATAAGGTCATCCTCAAGAGATATGTAGAATCTTGACTCACCGGGGTCTCCCTGACGTCCGGATCTTCCTCGAAGCTGATTGTCTATACGTCTGGCCTCATGTCTCTCGGAGCCTATGACATACAGTCCTCCCGCTGCCACGGAATCCTCATCAAGCTTGATATCCGTACCACGGCCGGCCATGTTGGTGGCGATGGTAACTGATCCGTGAAGTCCTGCATTTGCCACTATCTCTGCTTCCTGCTCATGGAATTTTGCATTCAGCACGCTGTGCTTTATGCCGCGCTTCCTGAGCATGTCGGACAAAAGCTCTGACGTATCTATGTTGATGGTACCAAGCAATATGGGCTGTCCCTTGGCGTGAGCTCTCTCCACCTCGTCGCAGATGGCCTTGTATTTCTCTTTCTTTGTCTTAAATACGGCATCCTGCATGTCCTTTCTCTGGACAGGCTTGTTGGTGGGTACAGTGACCACGTCCATGCCGTAGATCTCACGGAATTCCTTCTCCTCCGTAAGAGCCGTACCGGTCATGCCGCATTTCTTATCGAATTTGTTAAAGAAGTTCTGGAAGGTTATGGTGGCAAGAGTCTTTGATTCCCTCTTGACCTTTACATGCTCCTTGGCCTCTATGGCCTGATGAAGTCCGTCGGAATAACGTCTTCCGGGCATGATACGTCCCGTGAACTCATCCCCTATGAGTACCTGATCATCCTTTACCACATAATCCTTGTCTCTGTGCATTAGGTTATGTGCCCTTAAGGCCAGGATGATACAGTGCTGTATCTCCAGGTTCTCGGGGTCCGCAAAGTTCTCGATATGGAAGAACTGCTCAACCTTCTTAACACCCTCTTCGGTGAGGTTTACCAGATTATCCTTCTCGTTGACTATGAAGTCTCCCGTCTCCTCGATCCCTATGCCCATGATGGCATCCATCTTGGACAGATCGTCGGAGGAAGCCTCACCTCGCTGCAGCTGTCTTGCAAGCTGATCGCACAGCTGATATATGGCTGTGGATTTACCCGACTGACCGGATATGATAAGAGGAGTCCTGGCTTCATCTATGAGTACGGAGTCCACCTCATCGATTATGCAGAAGTGCAGCTCCCTGAGCACCAGCTGCTTCTTGTATATGGCCATGTTATCACGCAGATAATCAAAGCCCAGCTCGTTATTGGTGACATAGGTTATGTCCGAGGCATAAGCCGCCTGTCTCTCCTCCTGTGTCATGCCGCTTAACACGCATCCGACAGTGAGTCCCAGAAATTCATGTATCTGACCCATCTGCTCGGCGTCACGCTTTGCCAGGTAATCATTGACCGTGACAACCTCTACGCCGCGTCCTTCCAGGGCATTGAGATAGGCAGGCAGCGTACATACCAGGGTTTTTCCTTCACCTGTCCTCATCTCGGCTATACGGCCCTGATGGAGGATCACTCCTCCTATGAGCTGTACCCTGAAATGCTCCATGTTAAGGACTCTCTTGCCTGCCTCCCTTACGGTGGCATAGGCCTCAGGCAGTATATCATCAAGGGTGCTGCCCGAGGCTAACATCTCCTTGAATTTCCTGGTATTGTCTCGCAGCTCCGCATCAGACATGCTCTGCATCTTTGGTCTGAGGGACTCGATCTCGTCAACTATCGGCATTATCCGTTTCAGCTCTCTCTCGCTGTGGGTGCCGAATATCTTCTCAGCTATACTCATCTTATATCTCTTTTCTTCGCCGGGGCATGACCTTTGTATCATGGCCCCGGCGAAAATTAATGATCCTTAATAGATCTTGGCTTCTTCTTCTCCGTTCAGTACTCTCAGGCCGCCCTGAGCCAGAGCCAGAAGCTCATCCTCTCCGGGATAGACCACGATGGGAGCGATCCAGCTCACGTACTTTGCGATGCCGTCGGTGATAGCCTTCTCATATGCTATGCCGCCGGTAAGGATGATGGCATCCACCTTACCCTCAAGGGTAGCTGCTCTGGCGCCTATATCCTTGGCTATCTGGTACTTGAACGCCTCGATGACAAGAGCTGCTTCCTCGTCATTCTCAGCCATCTTCTCGCACTCCTGCATGTTGTTGGAGCCAAGATATGCGGTAAGTCCGCCGCCTCCCACAAGCTTCTTATACACTTCCTTCTCTGTATACTTTCCGGAGAAGCACATCCTTACCAGAGGTCCTACAGGCACTGCTCCTGCTCTCTCAGGTGAGAAAGCTCCGTCTCCCTCAAGAGCGTGGCTTACATCTATGACTCTGCCGCCCTTGTGAGCGCCTACGGATACACCGCCGCCCATATGGACTACTATCACATTAACATCTTCATACTTCTTGCCCTGCTCCTTGGCATAGCGTCTTGCCATGGCCTTCTGATTAAGGGGATGGAAGATACTTGTCCTGGGAAGCTCGGGAACACCCGAAAGTCTGGCTACCGGCATGAGCGCATCCACAGCCACGGGATCCACGATAAAGGAGGGCTTGGCTATCCTGTCGGCGATCTCACGCGCCAGAACTCCGCCGAGGTTGGAAGCATGCTGGCCCTGAGGTCCTATCTTGAGATCATCAACCAGCACATCGGTAACCTTATAGGTTCCTCCGGGTATGGGCTTAACCAGTCCGCCTCTGCCCACTACCATATCAAGTGAATTAATATCGAAATTCTGCTCCTTTAAGAACTCCAGGATGATCTCCTCCCTGAATTCCTTCTGATCGAATATGGTATCGAACTTTTCTATCTCCTCTACGGAATGACGCAGAGTCTTGTCAAAAAGCATCTCCTCATCTTCGAAAACAGCTATCTTCGTTGATGTGGATCCGGGATTGATGATAAGTGATTTAATAGCCATTGTGTACCTCCTGTCTTTTACCTTACTTGTTCTGATATGCTGCTACCACTGCCGCAAGAGCGATGGAGTTAACCTTGGTCTCCGCGGAATCGGATCTTGATGTCAGTATCGCCGGCGCCTTGGTTCCCGTAAGTATGCAGGCGTTCTTAAACTCTGTTGTATGTACTATAAATTTATATGCTATATTTCCGGAATGGATGTCAGGGAAGAGGATCACATCGGCATCTCCGACGATCTTCCTGTCCTCAGCCTTCTTGTGCCTTGCAGCCTCGGGATAGATGGCAAGGTCAACCGACAGAGGTCCGTCAACTATGCAGTCTTTGATCTTTCCTTCGTCATTCATCTTTGTAAGCTCAGCCGCCTCAACGGTCTCGGGCATCTTCTCGTTCACTACCTCAACAGCGCATACGGGAGCCACCTTGGGAGTATCTATGCCGCAGGCCTTGCAGACCTCAACGGTGTTCTCTATGATACCGACCTTCTGCTCCAATGTAGGATAAGGCAGGAAGGCTACATCCGTCAGGAAGAGAAGCTGTTCGATACCCTTTATCTCAAACACAGCCACATGGGACAGCAGTCTGTCGGTACGGAGTCCCACTTCCTTATCAAGGATCGACTTAAGGAAATCCTTGGTGGAAAGAAGTCCCTTCATGTACATATCAGCCTTTCCGTCATGTACCAGCTTAACAGCCTCATGAGCTGCCTCTATGGGATCCTTGATATCCACTATCTCAAATATGGCCGGATCGATCTTAAGATCCTTGCATATCTTCTCTATCTGTTCCCTGTCTCCCACAAGTATGGAATCCGCTATCTTCCTTTCATGGGCCATGGCGGCAGCCTCGATGACCTCATCATCGTTTGCGGCAGCTACCGAAAGCTTCTTTATGGGAAATTCATTAACCTTGTTCAGTAGATCACTGAAGTTCTTGCTCATCTTCCTTCTCCTTTTTAATATTCATATCGTCCCATGAACCCACGGGCAATCATAAATTGTACCATTTATGGCACCCTGATGCAATGGGGCGGGGTTTGCGAACCTAGGGGTCGGGGTTAGTGGTCCATTTTTTGGGCCCTGGGGTCGGGGTTAGTGGTCCATTTTGCCTCCCGGCACAAAACACACAAAGCACCCACCCGTTATTCCCAAACAACAAATCAGGTAACCCGTTATCGGGTTACCTGATTTTATTTACACATTTTACAGATGCCGCTTTTTATCAAGCCCCGGCCAAAAGACTCCTTAAGCTCAGGCTCCCTTTGCTTCCTTTGCAGCGATTATCTGCTTTGTAAGCTCAGGTACGATCTTATTAAGGTCTCCTACTACTCCGTAATCGGCTACATCGAAGATGGGAGCATCCTCATCCTTGTTGATGGCGATTATGATATCGGACTCCTCCATACCTGCAACGTGCTGTATGGCGCCTGAGATGCCGATAGCGAAGTATACGTTGGGTCTTACAGTCTTACCTGTCTGACCAACCTGCATCTCCTTGGGCTTCCATCCGGAATCAACAACGGCACGTGAACAGCTTACCTGTCCGCCGATGGCTGCCGCAAGATCCTCAAGGATCTTGAAGTTCTCGGGTGAACCTACGCCACGTCCGCCTGAAACCAGGATCTTGGCATCCATGATATCCTTGATATCCGAAACAGCCTTGACCACTTCCTTGATCTCAACATATTTGTCATTAGGCGTGAAGCCGGGATTATACTCGATGATCTCAGCCTTTGCGCCCTTCTTGGGCTCTATCTTCTGCATAACGCCGGGACGGACAGTTGCCATCTGAGGACGGTTGTCCGGGCAGGCGATTGTAGCGATGGTGTTGCCACCGAATGCGGGACGGGTCATGAGGAGCTGATTGTGCTTCTGCTCATTCTCCTTACCGGGTATGGGATTGAGAGGGAAATCACCGATCTCAAGTACTGTACAGTCAGCTGTAAGACCTGTAGCTACTCTTGCGGATACCGTAGGTCCAAGATCACGTCCGATGGCTGTTGCTCCCACAAGCATTATCTCGGGCTTGTACTCATTGATGACGGAAGCAAGAGCATGAGCATAGGGCTCAGTCCTGTATTCCTTAAGCTCGGGATCATCCACAAGGATGACTCTGTCTGCGCCGTATTCAGCTAAAGAGTCGCAAAGATCCTTGACACCCGATCCGATGAGCACTGCTGTCACCTGTGCATTAAGAGGCGCAGCCAGATCTCTTGCCTTTCCCAAAAGCTCGTATGCGATCCCGCTCACCTTGTTGTCAACCTGCTGAGCGAAGACGAATACGCCTTTATATTCTTCTAAATTCTGCATTTTATTATCCTCCATATTAGTGTTTAAAGCCGATCGCGCCCGCGATCACCAAGTGCATTTGCATATCGCTCCATTTACAAACCGCTCCATTCGCTGCGCTCATGCAGCTTTTTGCTCACGCACTTTTGGTTCTCCTGTGACTGCTCAAAAATCCATGTAAACATGATTTTTGGCTTTCACAGAAAATGCTTTATATCACGTGTTTCTCATCCAGCTTGCCTACGATATACTTAACAGCATCCTCAGGGGTATCGGGAACAACCTTCTCGCCTGCTCCCTTTCTTACTTTGTCGGATGCCTTGGCGATCTTTGTAGGTGATCCTGCAAGACCGATGTTGGAATCATCCACATCCTTAAGATCTGCTCTGCCCCAGGTGGTGATCTCAGCGTTTACAGCATCGAAGATACCGCCGGGTGTCATATATCTGGGATCGTTCAGCTCTGAAAGAGCGGTTATAAGACAAGGCATCTTTGCTTCCAGCATATGATATCTGTCATCATACTGTCTCTTAACGATAACCTTGTCACCCTCGATCTTGATCTCCTGTGCATATGAGATAACGGGGATCCCGAGATGCTCTGCGATCTGGGGTCCTACCTGTGCCGTATCACCATCGATAGCCTGACGGCCTGTGATGATGAGATCATATTCCAGATTGCGGATGGCACCTGCGATGGTTGTTGATGTAGCCCATGTATCGGCTCCTCCAAGGACTCTGTCTGTTACAAGGATGCCCTTGTCGGCTCCCATGGCCAGTGCCTCACGAAGCACATCAGCAGCCTTGGGAAGTCCCATGGTGAGAACGGTAACCTCTGCGCCGTACTGATCCTTCAGTCTTAATGCAGCCTCAAGGCCTGCCTTATCATCGGGATTCATGATGGCGAGCATTGCTCCTCTGTCCAGTGTGCCGTCGGGGTTGAACTTGACTCCGCCCTTGGTATCAGGCACCTGCTTTATACAAACGATAACTTTCATTGTATCTTCACTCCTTTACTCTGATTATACTAAGCGCGATATCACTTAAGCAGCGCTGCGGAGATGACCATTCTCTGAACCTCACTGGTTCCCTCATAGATCTCCGTGATCTTGGCATCACGCATCATTCTCTCTACGTCGTACTCCTTGATATATCCGTATCCGCCGTGGAGCTGTACAGCCTTTGTGGTAACCTCCATGGCAACCTCTGCTGCACATAACTTAGCCTGAGCTGCCTCTACGGAATAAGATACCTTGGGATTCTGCTTATATTCGTCCTTCTTCTTAGCCGCTCTGTATACCAGAAGCCTTGCAGCCTCTACCTTGGTAGCCATGTCGGCAAGCTGGAACTGTGTATTCTGGAAATTGCCGATGGCCTTTCCGAACTGCTTACGTTCCTTGACGTAGTTGATGGTAGTCTCAAGAGCTCCTGCAGCAAGGCCCAGAGCCTGAGCTGCTATACCGATACGTCCGCCGTCAAGAGTATGCATGGCGATGTTGAAGCCCTTTCCTCTTGCTCCCAGGAGATTCTCCTTGGGGATACGGCAGTCGGTGAAGATAAGCTCGTAGGTTGCGGATCCGCAGATACCCATCTTGTTTTCCTTGGTACCGAATGTGAATCCGGGTGTACCCTTCTCTACGATGAATGCTGAGATCTCCTTCATCATCTTGCCGCGCTTCTCGATCTTGCCTGTAACAGCGAAGATAACATATACGTCAGCTTCCTTACCGTTGGTGATGAAGCACTT
>JAEEGL013547240.1_pt1 | contig 26527 bp, 14 predicted proteins | sample 9134231 | NCBI WGS metagenome assembly JAEEGL01 (sample SAMN16246548, study PRJNA631951) | gut metagenome | biome: gut microbiome; feature: rumen; material: fiber-attached | host: Bos | place: Iran: Karaj | collected 2018-10 | reverse complement strand
TTTTTTGCAACTGAATTGGATAATTTTGCAAACCAAGCTGATATGCTGCCAAAAGTTTGTAATAAACAGAACTTCCGCCTTCCAAAGCGCGTTTGAAGGCCTGTTCAGATTCTTCAAAAGAGCCTTCAGTTAAACCTTCCTGAATCATTCTGCCATAAAGATATGCAAATTGCGCAGTTGTTAAATCAGAAGCGTAGCCGTCAATTGCTTTGTAAATTTTGCCAAATTCATTCCATTTTCCAGCGGCGAGCAAAGCCGAAGCAAGCGATTCAAAAAAATCTTCAAAATATTCAGGATCGTACCAAAGGCGCGAATATTCTCCAATAGAGCTGATAATTGAGTCCATTGAAAAACTTAGCGAAGAATTCAAAAGATACCAAAGCGCGTTGTCTTTTTGATACGGAGTTTTAGAAGCGTAAATTGCAGATTCAAAACATTGTTTTGTCAAAGTGTAATAAACGCCCGCTTTATCAAAAAGTCGGCCGGCGTAAAACCAAAAGAAAAATTCTGCCGGAGTTCCCTTAAAATCAATTGCAAGCTGCTTAAAATAATTTGCGTTTTTTGTAAAATCCATGCTTCCGTAAAGATAATTTTTACCAAAATCAGAAGCCAGTTGAGGAAGCGGTATAATTGCGTCGCTGTAAAAATATTCCGAAAGTTCTTCGGCACAATTCATAGTGTAAGAATAATTGCGTTTGTAACTTTCGATTCGGTAATTCAAAACAAATTGTTTTGGCGTATAATTCTTGAGTTCAGGCGCATTAAGCGAATCAAAATCATAATCAAAATCCGGGTGCTTGTAAGTGTCGCGGTAAAACTGATAATGATCGTTTGAAAGCGGGCATTCTGTAAACCAGCGGTAAACTTCGTCTTCGTAGGCAGAATCGCCGCGCTTGGCCATTGCTTCAAGGCGCAAACGGATAATTTCGTTTTTAGTTTTTGTAAAATCCAGGCCCGAAGTACATTCAATAAGTTTGTTGATTTCGCCGGCCGCGCTAAACTGGCGGGCAGCAATCAAAATTGAATCTTCGCCCGGATAAAGCAGCAAAAGATTTTGCGCGGCCTTTGTTTTTTCTTCAATGCTTCCAAAAGTACAAAGAGCTTCGGCACTTTTTTGGGCGCAAAGGCTGTTTCCTTTTTTTATGCAGCGATTAAATTTTGTGCGGGCGGCATTTTCATTGCCGTCTTGAAGGTGACGAAGACCAATAAAATAGTCGGCGTTGTCACCAAAGCGTTTTTGACCTTCCGGCTGAGTTGCGGCCTTGCAGGACAAGGCGCACATTAAAAACAGCGGCGCAACAAAACAGGTTGTGAGACGTTTAAAATTCGTTTTATGAAATGCGCGGCGGTGCAAAAACTCAGATGTAAACATTATTCACCTACTCTGCAGGAATTGTGATAACAGTTCCAGAAATAATAAAATCCGGGTTTCTAATTCCATTGTAGCGCGCAATGTATTTGTAGCGCCACGGATTTTTATAATAGGAATCTGCAATATCCCAAAGCGTATCACCCCATTTGATTCTGTAAGTGATATTTTTTGATTTTTCGGCAGAAGGTTTTGGCTGAGTTGGAACAACTTTTTCTGCCTTTTCAATTATGATAACTTCGTCTTCTTTAGCTTCGGGAACAGCAGGTTCAGTTTTTGCAGTTTTAGAAGATTTTGATTTTTTGGAAGAATCGTCTGATTTTTGAGCTGGCTGTTCAATTGCAGTTTCAGTTTTTGCAGGATTCTTTTTCTTGAGATTATGTTTAGTAATTAAAACCAAAAGAGTTGCAATTATACAAATTATTGCACAAACAATGCAGATAATAACAGGAACTTTTGTTTTTTTCTTAACATCATCTTCGTTATTTTCAGTTGTAGATGAAGAACCGCGTTTTGTTTCTTCATCGTAAAGGCCGTCAAAATTTAAGCCGCCTGCAACCGGCGAAGCAGAATCAAAAGTTGGCTCTTTGATTTTTTCGTCATTTGTGAAAAAGTCGTCTGCAATTTCTGCCTGCTGAGTTTGAGTTGAATCTTCGACAGTTGGTTCAGATTCAGGAATATCAAAGTCCATATCGCTAAGCGGAGAATCTTCAATAGAAAATTCTTCGTTTGAGGCTTGCGAATCAGAATCTTCAAAAGACATTTCTTCAGATTGTTCAGTTTGCGGCGCAAACTCTTGAGTTTCCTCTTGGGTTTGAGTTGAATCTTCAAAACTGTCAAAATTAATATCAGAAGTGTCTGCGTCTACAAAAGTTTCTTCATCAACTGGAGTTTGTTCTTTGATAGTATCAACATCATCAAAAAAAGTTTCCTGAGAATCAGTTGATTCAGTTGTTTCGTTTGATTCAGTAGTTTCATCAGAAAAGTTTGCAGCTGAGGCAAGAAGTCCGCCGGCAACAGCAGCTCCAGCAACTCCTGCTACAGCGGCAGTTGCGTCGAGAGTATCAGTTTCTTGCGTGTCATTAATATCATATTCATCAGTTACAAGGCGTTCTTCCAAAGTGCGCGAAACAAGCGTAATAGAAGTTCCGCTTTCAATTCCGGTTTCGCTGTCAATAAGTTTTGCAGAAAGCTGATTGTTTTCATCAATCGAAATTAAGAATTTGATATTAGGTTCACCGTTCGGGTGAGCAACAAGATTTTCAATTTGGAGAGAATCAACGTATTCAGCATCTTCCATAGAACAACTAGCTGAACGGTACAAATCAACCATAACTTTTGTCTGATTGTTATGAGCTGTTGTTAATTCGAGCTCCTTTTCGCAAGGAGTATTATCTTCTAGTATAGGATAAAAAGAGCCGTCTGCAAGTTTGATTCCAATAGTTTTCATAAGTCCTTCCTTGATATTTAAGTATCGGCAGAAATCTTTCTATTCCCCTCGTATAATATGGTAAAACATCTGCGTGCAGTTTTCAAGTGCTAAAAGTATATCAAATAATTATTAATTATAATCGTGTTTTTCGATTTACAATAGAGGTTTTTCCGTTTATATTGAAAATGAAATTAGAAAAGGAATCTGATTTTGATTTTGGCAGAAAATGTCATTTTCATCATTTTTATAGGAGCAAAAAATGAATATTAAAGGAACTCAGACAGAAAAGAATTTGCAGACGGCTTTTGCTGGCGAATCACAGGCTCGCAACAAGTATACTTATTTTGCAAGTCAGGCAAAAAAAGAAGGTTATGAGCAGATTGCAGCTATTTTCCAGGAAACAGCTGATAATGAAAAAGAACATGCAAAAATGTGGTACAAACTTTTGAATGGTGGAGTTGGTACTACAGCTGAAAATCTTAAAGACGCTGCTGAAGGCGAAAACTACGAATGGACAGATATGTATGCAGGATTTGCAAAAACTGCTCGCGAAGAAGGTTTTGAAGCAATTGCAAAATTGTTTGAAGGTGTTGCTGCAATTGAAAAGCATCACGAAGAACGCTATCGCAAACTTCTTAAAAATGTTGAAGATAAGATTGTATTTTCTAGTGAAGGCGATGCAATTTGGCAATGCCGCAATTGTGGCCACATTGTAATTGGAAAAGAAGCTCCAAAGGTTTGTCCTGTTTGTGCACATCCTCAGGCTTATTTCCAGATTGAAGCTCAGAATTATTAATTTGTGCTTATCGGTAAACCTCTAGTTTGGTTTGTTGATTGAAAGTACACAAAAAAAAGCCGGCCGGACGCTCGCGTCCGGCCGGTTTCGTTAAAGTCGCACTTTTTGCTTCGCAAAAAGTGCGACAACACTTAAATTTATTTAGAATACTCAAAAGTATATTCAGACATTGCTACAAGTTCATTTACAGTTGTACCAAACTTTTCGGCTACGTCGTATTCAGAAACTTTGTTTACGTTTCCTTTTTCATCATACTTTAAAAGAGTGCGTTTAATTACCTGCTTTGCAGAATTGTAAGTTGTAATTTCGTTTAAAACGCCATTTGCACCATAGCGGAACACAAGTTGAGTTTGTTTTCCAGCAAAAGCATCAAGTTTAGAAATAGTATCAATTGCGCCAGATTCAGTATAAGCGTAAGTTGACTGCTCGCTAAGACTTCCGTCTGGATTATAATCATTTACAGAAGCAAGTTTTTTTGCTTCGTTATATTTATAAATAGTTTTCCAAAGCAAAGCGCCGTCGCTGTCGTAAATAGATTCATCAGAAAGAAGTCCGCCTTCATAAGTAAAAATCGTGCGAGCTTTAAGGTTTCCTTTTCTGTCGAATTCAGAAGTGTCCTGCTTTAAGCCATTTTTGTAAGTATAAGTGTTTTTCCAAACTGTTTCATTGTCGCTGCTTGTGCAAAGCTGTTCAACAAGATTTCCAGCTGTATCATATTTTGAAGTTATTGTATTGATTATTGTATCTTTTGGACTTAATTCCGAAGATTTTGTTTCTTTTTTATTTGAATCAAAAGTGTGAATAATTTTTGTGCTTGGGGTTCTGTATAAAGTTCCAAATCGCGAAGCAATTGAAAAATCAACTTCTGTGTATTTTTTTACATCACCTTTTAGCGGTGCATATTTAAAAATGTCTGTTGCAAAAAGTGAAAAGCTTAATCCTGCAGCAAGAGCCAATGTCAGAATTTTTTTCATAAATCCTCCATAACGATGTATGATTTTTGGTTACTCGTTTACTTAAGTAGCACTTATATTCTATACTATAAACAAAGAATTGTAAAAGAAAAAGGATTTTTGCTATGACTCAACAGCAATGGGCTGCTTTTTGTGATTTTAAAGAGGAATTTAGCCGCAAAGTGCAGGAATGGAATTCCGCCGCGCCGGAACTTAAGGATTTGCAGAAATTAGCTGCGGAGCAAACAAAAACGCCGCTTTATTCTTTTGATTTGCCGGTTGTTTACAACAAATCTTTAGATGATGTTTCTATAAATGATGATATTAAACTGATTGTAATTGGAGATAATCCTGGAAAAGACGAGCAGTTATTTAAAAACAGCCGATATCTTGTTGGCCAGGCAGGAAAAATCGCCGAAGGCTATTTTAAACGCAATCCGGAACTCGAAATTGATTTTAGAAAAAATGTGATTATTCTCAACAAAACTCCAATTCACAGCGCAAAAACTAATCAGTTAAAAATCATAATTAAGCAAGGCGGCCAATCTGTTGCAAATCTTATAAAAGAAAGCCAGATTTGGTTTGCAAAAAAAACTGCGGAGCTTCATTCAAAACTTGGAACAGAACTTTGGCTGGTTGGTTATTCTGAACTTAAGCCCAAAAAGATTTTTGATGAATACCGAAAAACCTTAAAATCCTGTTGTGATGAAAAAGCCTGGAATAAAGTTTATGTTTTTCAGCATTTTTCTATGAATCGATTTTCTATTGATCTTTGTGATTTTATAAAAAACAATCATAAAGAAAATCAGCTTTTAAAAGATAATATTCACGAGCTTGGTATTTTGCACAGAAATGAAATTTTTGTTGATTAGAAATAAAATCCTATGGTAAACTTCAAGATACTATGAAAAAACTAGTTATAGTTGGCGCCGGAATTTCCGGACTTTCTGCGGGAATCTATGCAGCTCGTTCAGGCTTTGATGTTACTATTCTTGAGCAACATAATATTCCAGGCGGACTTTCAACCAGTTGGAGCCGTAAAGGTTATTATTTTGAAGGCGGAATGCATTGGCTCACAGGCTCAAGCCCGAAAATGCCTTTAAATCGTGTTTGGAGAGAAACAGGTGCGCTTCGCGAAAATAATCCTATTGAGCTTCGCGACCCGCTTTATACGCTTATAGACGAAAATGGCAAAAATCTTTGCGTTTATCGATTTCTTCCACAAATGCAGCAGGCTCTTTTGGAATATGCTCCAGAAGACAAAAAAATGATTAAAAAACTTTGCCGTTATGTTCGTTATTTTACTGATTTTCATATGCCGGTTTTAGATACTCGCGGTTGTAAATGTAAAAATCCTGTAAAACTTAATATTAATGAATTTACAAAAATGCTTCCGGCAATTTTGCGCGTTCCGTATCTTAAAAATATCAGTATGCTTGATTTTATAGCGAAATTCAAAAACAAGAATTTGCAGCATATTTTAAAAAGCGTAATTGGTTACAGATATAATGCGCTTTCGCTGGTTTATACGCTTGGCTCGTTTGCTAGCGGAGACTGCGGTTATCCGGCTGGTGGTTCAATCCGAATGGCAAATAATATGCTTGAAACTTTTAGAAGTCTTGGCGGAAAAATTCAATTTCGCACAAAGGCAGAAAATATCCATATTGAAGATTATGAAGTAAAAGGCGTTGTAACAAAAGACGGCGAACTTCCTGCCGACGCGGTTATTATTACGCAAGATGCTCGCGCTGCAGTTGATTCTCTTTTTGATGTTATGATTGATGAACCTTGGGTAAATTGCATGCGCCATAATGTTGTTACTGAGCAAAATATTTTTGTTGGGCTTGGTATTAAAGCTGATTTATCGCGCTTTTCTTATTCAACGGTGTTTCCTCTCGAAAAACCGTTTGAATACGCTGGCTGCAAATGGACAGAACTTCGTATTTACAATTATGCAGCTTATAAAGAACATTCTCCAGAAGGCTGCACAACGCTTACAAGCCTTTTGATTGGTGATTCTTATTATTTTTGGAAACAGGCTAAAGCCGACGGAACTTATAAAGAAAAAAAGAAAGAACTTGGCGAGCTTTTTGTGAAAGCTCTTTCAAAGTTCATTCCAGAAGTTGCAGATTCTCTCGAAGTAATTGATGTTGCAACTCCTTGTACTTATGAGCGTTATACTGGCTCTTTTGAAGGCAGCTGGATGAGCGTTTGGGAAGCCGGCGGAAAGCAATATAATTATCCGCAGTATTTGGAATCTGTGGACGGAGTTTATTTTGCGGGACAAAGGCTTCAAATGCCGGGCGGTTTACCAATTGCCGTTTACACTGGCAGGCAGGCTGTTCAACTATTGTGTCGTGATACGGACCAGGAGTTTGTGTAAAAGTTTTGTGAGCAAAAAGACTTTGATTTTAATTGAGTGTCTTGAAAATCTATATCGATGTGATAAAATAAAAACATCAGGTAAAGTTTAGGTGAGAGGAAAAAAAACTATAACCCAAAAAGAAGGAGTGATTTTATGGGAAAAAAAGTTAGCGCTTTGAGCTACTTGTATCTTCTTGGAATGGCATTGGTTGCTATTGGATTTTGCTGTCCTATGATAAAAGGACTTTTTGGCACATCAGCCAACGGTTTTGATTTTATCAGAAATGTAAAGGACGGAAGTTTTGTTGCAATTGGTGCAATTTTGATTTTTGCTGGAGCTGTTGCAGGTATTGTTGCTTGTTTTGTGCCTCAGTTAAGCGGACTTAAATTGATTTTTGCGCTTGCTGTTCTTGCAGGTGCAATTGTTCTGATAATTGGATTCACAACAAACGGCGGTATTTATAAAGCTATTGGAAAACAGCTTTTGAAACGCGCAATGTTTGGTTTCTATATGGTTGTTGCTGGAATTGTTCTGGCAATTTGCGGAGCAACACAGAAATAAACTGAAAAATCAGTTATGCCGAAAAAGTTTCAGCATAATTGATTTTATAATTCAATAATTACAGCACCGGATTTTTCGTCCTTTGGAAGAGAATCCGGTGTTTTTATTTTAACCGAAATTAAGTCGCCGGATTTTGGGCGGAAAGCCGGTTTTGCAAGTTTTGTGTTGTTTTCATCTGGCAAAGTGATGAGGGCAAGACCATATTGAGTGCAGCCGTAAAAGCCACACATATAGTTTGCAAGTTTTAGTTTGTCAGAAGCTATGCGAACATTAATAGATTCTTTTGAGTTCTCTGCATTCGCCGCGCCGGCCGCCTCAACCGCAATAAAACTCAGCGTAGCGCGCTCTTTAGGCAATTTAGCCAGCTCAGAAAGTTTTTGAAGTCGCGCCGGCGCGTCTTCTGTGGTAAACGCAAAATTGCACCATTTATTTTTACTGCCAGTGTAAGCTTTGAACCCGCTCATCGGGCATTCAAAAGCGTGCGGACATGGAGCAGCAATTTTGCGACCTTCTTTGAGGAATCGTGTTCTCATAAGGCTAAGCGTTCGCGCTGCTTTAGGAACGCCTGGCTCAACAAGAATAACGCCCGCGCCTTTTTCGCAATATCGTTCAATCTGTTCAAAATATTTTTTTGTTTGAAATTCTGGTGGCATATCGCTTGCCTGGTCGAGCTCATTAAACATATTTGCGCAAGTCAAAAATCCGGCTTTTTGTTTAATTGCAGTTCCAAAAGCGCCTTTTACGCGAATAATCTTCCAAGGTTCTTTTCCGGTTTTTGCGGCAAGTGAAAGAAAAATATCTTCACCAAGCGCAAGCGAGTTCGCAGAAACATCAAGACAATACCAGGTGAGCTTAAGTTTTCTAAGTTCCGGGCGCGCAAGCCACAAGGCAGTAACAACTGTAAGCGGGCCGCTTCCAAGATCAAGACAAGTACATTCAGCCTTTGGAAAAACTGAATCCGGAAGATTCGCAAAAAGTCTTGTAAGGCGCACAAGATTCCACCAGGTGTAATAGCGCACATAAGAGCTAAGCTGAATATTGTCGTTCATATAGCCAAGCCGGCGGCTTGCCCGCTCGTCTGTTAGCTGATGTGAAAGTTTTCTGATATTTTCCGGCAGCTGTTGAAGCTGGCGGCTGTTTAGCGGGCGAACGCCCTGAATAATTTCATCAAAACTGTTTAGAATCGTGTTTGTTTCGCGGGAAAGAGACGCGGTTTCAAAAAGAGAAGAAATAAAAGCTGCGTTTGATGCAGTTGTTTTTTTTAGCGAGTTTGACTTTGAGCCACATTTTTTGGGATTTGTGGTGCGTGGGGTATTTTGTGAGCCACTGATTTGTTTGTGTGTCGAAGTGTGTTTATCGCTTATAGTTTTTCTTTTATCGTTCATCATTATTCTTCTTAACTTTAAGGTACATTTGCGTTAAAAGGCCGCGAGTTTCGCGAATCTGATTTATGAGTTCGGCGTTATCTTGAACAGCTTGTGCTTCTTCAATGATTTGGCGGCCAGCGCCTTCGGCTGTAAATTTTTTTTCAGTAATCAGATATTTTAATCGCAAAATCAAATCAACTTCGCGTTGCGAATAGAGCCGTCGGCCAGACATATCTTTGCGTGGCGTAAAGCCTGGAACAACTTCTTCCCAGTAGCGGAGAACGTGGGCTTTTACGCCTGTTAAATCTTCAATCTGCCCGATTGTGTACACTCTAACTCCTTTTTATATGAGCCCCTGAAACAAGTTCAGGGGACAATTATTATTTACCGCTCTCGGTCTTCCCACTTTTGACGGCTGCCTTTAAATTCTACCTGAACTGGAATCATATCGTAACCTAAATCTTCGCGAATGCGGTTTTTTAGATAAGTTACATAAGGTTCAGGAACAACTTCTGGTCTAGTTGCAAAAATTATGAACGAAACCGGATTTACGCTTTGCTGAGTCATATAGCGGATTTTAAAATGCGCAGTTTTACTTGCTGGTGGCGGATAACGGTCGAGCCAGTCTTGAAGCGCGTTGTTTAAAGAAGAAGTTCCGATTTTCTTTGTAAGCTGGCCGTACATATCAATTGCTGTGTTCAAAAGATCTTTAATGCCTTTTCCTTCGAGCGCACTAAGCGGAAGAATTGGTGCAAAATCCATATGGGCAAACATAATGTTCATCCATTCGCGAACAGCTTTTACAGCTTTATTGTCTTTTTCTTCGCGCAAATCCCATTTATTCAAAACAAAGATGATTCCACGACCTTTTTCAAAGGCAAGCGAACAGATTTTTTTATCCTGCTCGGCAAGGCCTTCAACTGCGTCAATCATCAAAAATACAACGTCGCATTCATCAAGAGTTTTAATTGCACGATTAACAGAATAGTATTCAACATCATCGTGAACGCGGGCTTTGCGGCGAATTCCTGCGGTATCCAAAACTTTAAAGCGGCGGCCGGCATATTCAAATTCACCTTCAACAACATCGCGGGTTGTGCCTGCATAATCACAGACAATAGAATTTTCTGTGTGCGTAAGGCGGTTACTCAAAGTTGATTTTCCGGTATTTGGTTTTCCCAAAATTGCGATTTTAATCGGGCGGTCGGAACTCAAAACTTTTACTTTGCTAAAGTCGCAGCGGTTTGTAATAGATTCTGCAAGGTCGCTGATTCGGTCGCCGTGTTCTGCAGAAATCAAAAGAAGTTCATCAAAACCATATTTTGCATAGTTCCAGGCTTCAGCTTCGTTGCGGCCACCTTCAGTTTTGTTTACAGCGGCAATCAGCTTTTTCCAGTAAGGGCGCATTTTGATGATGAATTCTTCATCTTCGCCGGTAATTTCGCCTGCGTCGAGCAAAAGAATTACAACGTCGGCGCGGTCAATCATATCAAGAGAACGTTCAACAACATAATCGTCGAGTTCGGCTTCTTTTGTTCCAATGTCGCGGGTAAGTTTGTATCCGCCAGTATCAACAAGATGAACCGGTTTTCCGTTGATAATTGCAGTTGCTTCAACAGGGTCGCGGGTAACGCCAGGCTGGTCGTTTACAATAGCTACGCGGTGATGCAAAAATCGGTTGAAAAGAGTAGATTTTCCAACGTTTGGGCGGCCGGCAATTACAACAAGAGGAAGGCCGTCGTATTCAGCATCTTCGGGATCTGTGTCGCCGGTTGCGGTAACAGTTCCGTCTGGAGCAACAGTAATTCCGTTTACTGCATCGGGTGTAATAAAATCAGATTCCTGGCTGCGTGATTTTAATGCAGCTTTCTGTTTTCTTTCTTCTAACGCTGCTTCTTTAGGGCGAGAGAAGTCTGGTTTATTCTTTTTCTTTGACATGTTTTTTCCTTTTACGGTTATTACGGTGGTTGAGTTTGTCGAAACTACCGCAGATTTCAGCTTTGTCGAGTTATGCGGTGATTTCGACAGGCTCAATCACCGTATTTAAAGATTATTTAAGTGTTTAGACGAAATAGCTTCCAGTTCTGCAATAGTAAAACGCGAAAGCAGTTCTTTTGTACTTGAAATCAGTTTTGGGCTCATACTTAAAGTGCGTATACCCATTCCGCCAAGAACCATAACACTATCCTGGCGGCCAGCCATTTCTCCGCAAACTGCAATTGGAATGTTGTTTTCGTTTGCAGAACGAACAGTCATTTCAATAAGGCGCAAAACTGCAAGACTAAACTCGTTGTAGAGAGCTGAAACATGCGGGTTTTCGCGGTCGATTCCAAGAGTGTACTGAGTGAGGTCGTTTGTACCAAGACTAAAGAAATCGCTAACCTTAGAAAGACAATCAGAAATAAGCGCCGCGGCTGCCGTTTCAATCATAATTCCAACGGGAGTATCTTCCTGGAACGGTATTTTTTCGCTTCTAAGTTCCTGTTTTACAACGTTTACAAGTTCAAGACATTCTTTAACCTGTTCAACGCTGGTAATAAGCGGGAACATAATTTCAAGATTTCCGTAAACGCTCGCACGGTAAAGCGCACGAAGCTGAGTTTTCAGAATATTTGGATATTCAAGACTCAAACGAACGGCACGCAAACCCATAAGCGGATTTTTTTCTTCGATAGTTGGTAAGTCAACCGAGTTAATCAGTTTGTCTCCACCAGCGTCCAAAGTACGAATCGTTACTGGCTTGTCGCCCATAATCTGAAGCACCGATTTATAGGCTTCAAATTGAGTTTGCTCGCTAAAAGAACGCGCCGCAGCATTAAGAGAAGCGCCGCTTTGAGCCATATACAAAAATTCCGTGCGAAAAAGCCCGATTCCATCAGCACCTTCGGCAAGGGCAATTTCTGCTTCTTCTGGAGTTCCGATATTTGCAAGCAGCTTAAAACGGATTCCGTCTTTTGTAACCGCCGGTTTATTTAAGAACGAACGAAGGCTCAACTTTCGCTGATATTCGTCGCGGATTTTTTGTTTATAATCTTCGATTGTATTGCGGTCTGGACTTACAAGAATTTCTGCGTCTTTACCGTCAATAATAACAGTTTCGCCGTTGCGAACTTTTTTGCTGATATTTTCGAGGCCAACAACAGTTGGAATTCCGTAATTGCGCGCAAGAATTACAACGTGGCTTGAAACGCCGCCTTCGCTAAGTGCAAGGCCGGCAATTTTACGTTTACTCAAAATAATAGTGTCAGAAGAACTAAGCGAAGTTGCTAAAATTACAGAACCGTCTGGAACGCTGTTAATATCAAAAGGGTGAATATCAAGCATTTCATCAAGAACGCGGCCAAAAACATCAGTTATATCTTGAGCGCGCTCAGAAAGATAATAATTTCCGGCCTGGCGAAGTTTTGCCGCATATTCTTCGGCTTTAAACTGAACTGTATATTCTATATTAAAAAGTTGATTTTCGTAAAAGTCGCGAACTTCCTGTTTAAAAACCGGGTCTTCGAGCATCAAAATATAAGTTTCAAAAACTTCTCTTTGAGCTTTGTCGCGTTCGTTAGTTTTGGAAAGAGAATCCAGAAGTTCTGAAAGTTCGAGCGTTACTGTTTGAACAGCAGCTTCAAAACGCTTCCAGCCTTTGTTGAGTTGATCAATATTTATATGATGCTGCGGAATTGCACGTTTTACCTGATCGGGAATTACAAAAGCAGTTCCAATTCCAGTTCCGTCGGCCGCAGGGATTCCGAGAAATACTTCCATGAATTTGTATTATAATAGAAAAATGATTATATTTAAAGCTATGAATTTATTAGCAGTTTATCAGTTGCCTTTTAAGACCGTTTTTTTGATTTTTATAATGTTCAGCGTGGTTGGCTGGATTTCGGAAGTGCTTTATGTTGGAATTTTTCATGAGCGCAAATTTGTGAATCGCGGATTTTTGCATGGCCCGCTGTGTCCGGTTTATGGTTTTGGCGGACTTGTGATTTTGCTTTTGCCGCCTTTTTTGTATAAAACCTGGATTCCTTTATATTTTGCTTCTATGATTTTATGTACTGCGGTTGAATATTTTGTGAGCTGGCTTATGGAAAAATTGTTTCATACTCGCTGGTGGGATTATACGCATTACAAAGTAAATATAAATGGAAGAATCTGTCTTTTGAATTCTGTACTTTTTGGATTTATGGGAGTTGGCGTGATTCGTTTTGTTTACCCGCAAATGCTTAAGTTTTTGAATTGGCTTGGTGATTTTTGGATTATGATTTGTTCCGATTCATTGGCTGTTTTTCTTACAATTGATATTTTGATTACAATTCGCAAACTTGTTGACTTTAGTGCAACAATGGAAAAACTTAAAGTTTTCTGCGACAGTTTGAGCGATTATTATGGAAACGAAGCCTGGTTCCGTAAAGAAAATCTAAATGAAATGTTTGCTTCTGTAAAAGAAAAAGCTGCAACCAGCAAAAACTATATTAGTAAAAGCGTTTTGGAAAAAATCGACCGTTTGCAAAATGCACGGCACGCAGCAGCTGAAAGTTTTATGGCTCACTTTCCAACTATGAAGAGTGTTCGCTATAGCGCCGAATTGGAACAACTGAAAAAAGCGTTAAAAGAGCGTTTAAAGTCAAAGTCTAAAAAGTAATTATTGTTGTTGGGCTAGGGGCTGGAGAGGCGCCGAAGGCGGCCGGGAGTCCTCAAATTAATGTTTCTATTTATAGCATTATTCTTGCCCGTGTGGATTTTTTTCGGTAAAATTAATCAATTTTGTAAAAAATGAACGCAAAAATGCGCTCGCAGGAGTTTTTTATGAGCGATAATAATCGCGAGAATCTCGGCAGCAGACTGGGATTCCTTCTTTTATCTGCCGGCTGTGCTATTGGCTTGGGCAACGTTTGGCGATTTCCGTACATCACAGGAAAATATGGCGGAGCAGCTTTTGTACTAATTTATCTTGTTTTTCTTGTAATTCTTGGCTTGCCTGTTATGATTTGTGAATTTGCAATTGGCCGCGCTTCTAAAAAGAGTATGTCGGCAGCTTTGCAGACTCTTGAGCCTGCTGGAACAAAATGGCACTGGTACAGTGGTTTTGCAATGGCTGGAAACTATCTTTTGATGATGTTTTACACGGTTGTTTCTGGCTGGTTCTTAAAATACTTTTTTGAAATGATTGGCGGAAAGTTTGTTGGATTATCCGGCGATCAGATTGTAAGTGCTTTTTTGCAAGGCACTATTGGTTCGCCAAAGCCTCTTTTATTTTGGATGGTGATTGTAATTATTCTTGGTTTTACAGCTTGCTATCTTGGTCTTCAAAAGGGTGTTGAGCGCATTACTAAAATTATGATGTCTGCGCTTTTTGTAATTATGATTGGCCTTGCAATTTATGTTTTATTTTTGCCGGGCAGCGGTGCAGGTTATGCATTCTATTTAAAGCCAAACTTTAAGGCTCTTGTTAGTGGTGAACATGGTATTTGGGATACGATTTACGCTGCTATGGGACAGGCTTTCTTTACTTTGAGTCTTGGTATTGGTTCTATGGAAATTTTCGGCTCATACATCGACAAAAAGCATTCTCTAACTGGCGAAGCTTTGCGCGTTATTGGGCTTGATACTTTTGTAGCAATCTGTGCTGGTCTTATTATTTTCCCGGCTTGTGCAGCTTTTGGTGTTCAGCCTGATTCTGGTGCCGGCCTTGCATTTATGTCTTTGCCTAATGTATTTAATGCTATGGGCCCGGTTGCTGGCCGAATTGTAGGTGCATTCTTCTTCCTGTTTATGAGTTTTGCAGCTCTTTCAACTGTAATTGCCGTATTTGAAAATATTGTAGCGTTCCCAATGGACCGTCTTGGCTGGAGCCGCCATAAATCTGTATTAATCAATTTTGTTGCAATTTTGATTCTTGCAACTCCGGCTGCTCTTGGAATGAATGTTTGGTCTAAAGTGCATTTTGGCTCACACATTGGTTCTATAGACGCGCTCGAAGATTTTATTGTAAGTCAAAATCTTTTGCCTATTGGTTCGTTGCTTTTCCTTTGCTTCTGTATGCACAAAAAAGGCTGGGGCTGGAAAAACTTTATTGAAGAAACTGATTCTGGAAAAGGTCTTAAGTTTCCAAAGTTCAAGGCTGTGCAGTTCTATCTTAAATGGATTGCTCCGGTTATCATTTTAGTAGTTTTTGTTGCCGGCTATTTTGATATTTTTGGAAAATAATTTATTCTAATTGATGTAAAAGCGCAGGTTGCAAATTGCAACCTGCGCTTTTTTTGTTTTTAGGAAAAAAATCGTAAAAAAGTATAGAAATTTAGTAAAATTAATGATTTTTCCTCTACTAAAAAACTCACTGAGTTTTTGAAAATTCTCACTGACTTTTAAAAAATTCTCAGTGAGTTTTTAAAAATTCTCACTGAGTTTTTAAAATTTCTCACTGAGTTTTTAAAATTTCTCAGTGAGAATTTTATTTGGGCTTAATTCGAAAAATTTGTATTGCGGGGCTTACGTTCCTCAGTAAAGATTCCCCATAAATTCGCCGATAATGAAAATTGAGAAAAAATATCTAATTAATAATGTTTCTTTAAAAAGTTATCAGTTCAGGTGCTTGAGGTGTGACTATGAAGAAACTGAAGTTTATTTTTTTATCAATATTTATTGTTTTCTCTGTTATTTCCTGCGAAATCGGTTTAGGTTCTTCTGTAGACACCGATCCGCCAGCTCTTGAAATTATTAACCCGGCTGTAGATTCTGTAATTCGCGATTCATTTGCCATTAGCGGCACTTATAAAGATGACGGAACAATTGCAAGCGTTTCGGCAAAACTAAAGCGCACAGATAATAACGGTGACGAAATCCAACTTTCAGGCGAATTTTTTGAAGATGATACCTATCGCGGTCAGGGAACCTGGAAAATCATAGTAACGCCTTTTGAATTTGACGAATCTGATTCAACCAAAAAAAACACAAAAATCTTAGACGGCACCTATCAAGCCACAGTCATAATAAAAGACACCATAGGCCGCAAAACAACCCAAAACACAACTTTCACAATTGATAATACTCCGCCGATTTTGATTCTTTCAAGGCCAAGCACTATTTTTAAGGAAGATGAATTTGGCATAGATGCTTATGGTCAAACTTTTAGTATTGAAGGAAAAGCTGCAGATGATAACAATGTAAGCAAAATAATTGTAGATGTTTATGATTTAATAAATGATGAAAATGCTCTAACTTCAATATCACTAGAAAACATTCCTCTTTCGATAGAAAAAAATGTTGCAATTTATGATAAAGATGATTCAGAAAATGATTATTCAAAAATTTATGCAGGAACAGAAAATGAAAAAGCTGCACAACGTTATTGCACTATAACTATATACGATAATGCTAAACAATATTCACTTGATGGAAATATTATATCTGATGAAGGAAATTCTACAGATGTTTATTATATGGATTCGATTTTATCAGATGAATTATATAATAAATATACAACAACAGACTTGTATCATATTGTAAACGAAACTCAAAAAGTTGATATTGATGTAAAGCAAATCCTTTCACAAAATGAAGTAACAAAGAGTAAGTTTTCTATAAATCCGGCAAATAACCCAAAATTTATTGTAACTTCTTCAAGTATTTTACAAGATGATAAAAATCTTAATATGTCTGAATATTATATTACAGCAGGAAACCGAAGACTTGAAGTTGAAATAACGCCAGGATTGGACGGTTATGCTATTGATAAAGATTCTGTTGGAATTTATCTTCAGGAATGTCTTAGTAACGGTGAAGAAACTAACGCTGAGCCAATTTGCATAGTAGGAGAAGGTGCAGAAAACCATATAACCAATGACTCTTTAGCGGTTGATGAAACAAAAAAATATGGAGTTGTTACTCAAAGCGGAAAAACGTATAAATTTAAAACATTAAAAGCAATAGATAAAATAGATTATTATTCTGGTTTGGATACAGAAAAATATTATAAGGTAGTTGTTGTTGGAAAGGATACTCAAGGTGCTAATATTATTTCAGACGGAATTTATGCTTTTAAACTTGTTGAAAGTGGAACAAAATATAATCTTTCTGCGTCTTGTAATCAGGAATATATTTCTACAGATGAATTAGCTTGGGTAACTGGAGAAAAGTATGAAAATCAAAAAGTTATGGTAACTTTGAATTTAGACGGTGGTGAACCGCCATTTTCACTTTATAGAGAAATTCAGGAACAGGAGAAAAAAGTTGCGGGAAATTTAACTTCTCGTACTATAATTGATTATATTAGTTATGCAGATTTGGTTTCAAACGTAAATGTAAATCTTTCAAATATTTCAGTTTATTATACGGTCAAAAATGAAAGTGGCAATGTAATTTCAACAACGGCATCTATAAATTTAAAATATGATAGCGTAAAACCGGAAATCAAAAATATTCAGTTTGCTGGTGCTTACGAAAAAATCGATGAAAATGATATTACAACTTTTTACTTGAATAATGAAAACGGGAAAAAATATACAATAAGTGGAATTGCAACAGATGATAACATCTTTGAATCTGCAATACTTGAAATTCCTGGAAAAGAAACAAAAAAATATAATTCAGGGTCGTATAAATTTACCGACGTAGATTTTTCCGGCCTTTTGGCTGATGCAAATGGCGGAGTAACTGCTACGCTTACGGTTACGGATACTGCGGGAAATCAAACTTCAAAAAATCTTAGTGTTGTTTTTGATAATGAATCGCCGGTTGCTGAACATCTTATAGATTCAAAAGGCAAAGACCTTGTTGTGCGAATTGGCGATTTTGATAATGATGATATTGACGAAAATCATAGCCTTTGGACAGCGGCGCCGCAGAAAAATGTTGATGTTGGTAAAAAATACGCGGCCAATTCTTATGGAAATGCAAATACAATTCAGCTGCGCGGAAACTTTAGCGACTCGCTTAGCGGCGTTTCTATGATTTATTATAAAGTTTTTGCAAGCGAGCCAACCGCAAATGATATTCAAACTTTTGCCGCAAATTATAAATCAGATAAAACCAAAACCGGCTATTTTGCGCCACTTGCAGCTCCAGAAGAAAAACTTGTTTTTTACAATGTACAAGGTGGCAACGATTCTCACGGCGGAACGCCACTTGCAGGTTCTTCTGACAAATATTACAAAACAATAACTTCCAATTACAAAAGCAGCCTTTCTAATTTTGAAGAAGGCAAAAACTATGTTGTTCTTGTTGCAGAAGATAATGTTGGAAATGTTGGCGTTGATACAATTGCTTATTCTATAAATGTTGATACAGCCGTTCCAGAAATTACTCCTGATTCAGACGAACTTTTGTATTCAAACGGAAAAACTGATATTGAAATACACGGAACAATCACCGACAAAAGTGGCAAAATTGGTGTAACTGGCGCTGGAGTTGATTCAGAAAATCTTAAAATCAGAATTGCAAATGAAGATGCGTTGATTTATGCAACAACCCAATCTGCAAACGATATAAATGACGAAAACAAATTAACCTGGACAGCAACAATTCCTAAAGAACGTCTAAACTCTCTAAGCGGAAACGTTACAATTTATGCAATTGCAAAAGATAAAGCCGGCAACGGAAACACAACTACGCCAAACATTGCAACTATTGCAATAGATAAAGTTGCGCCAACAGTAAAAGTAAATTCTCCAAAAGATGCAGATACAACAACGCAAGGCATTCAGGTAAACGGAATTATAAGCCTTAGCGGAACCGTAGAAGAAGCCAAAAAACTTTCTGAAAGCGAAAGCAACAAACTTGCGCTTTATTATACAACAAGTCAAACGCTTGGCCAAAAATCAGCGCAGGAAATTCTTGAATCAGATATTGGAGAAAATCCAGGTTCAAGCTTTAAAAAAATTGCTCAAACAGAAAACGCTTATAACTGGAATTTTAATAATATTGATACTTCAAAACTAGACGGAACAAATGAAATTGCAGACGGAACAGAAGTTTATCTGACAGTTTGCTCAAAAGATTTTGCCGGAAACGCAGGCTTTTCTGCTCCGCTAAAACTTACAATAGACCAGGATACCGACCGCCCGATTATCCGGCTTTCAAACGTTTCGCTTTCTTATAAAGGCGAAAGTAACGAAACTTTGTTTATGGATTCTGCAAATCCGGTTTGGCTTAACCGCAGCGAAATTTCAGGTGTTGTAAATGATGATGATGATTCTATTGAATATGTAAAAATAATTGTAAAAGGCGCAGAGGAGCCGGCTCCTTTGGAATCAGAATGGGCGCCGGATAATTTAAATGTTTACCAAAACGGAATTTGGTTTTATTCATTCCAAAATAACGGACAGAAAAAACTTTACTTTCAGGTAAAAGACGGCAACAAGATTTTTACTTCAAATATGGCAAGCTCAACGGCAGCTACTTTTGGCCCAAAAATTATTGATGCAAATTCAAATAGATTTGGTTATAAAGCTGGCGAGGGAATTCCAGCCCGCGCAGATGATATTCTTTACTTTAAAGTTGATACTGATGATCCGACTTTGGAAAATCCATATTATTTTGCGAGCAGCGAAATTGTATCAAATGTAAATACAATTTCTGAATGGACGCAAATTGCTTCAAGTATAATTGCAGAACAGTTTGGCGGAACAAAACATTATCTTTACATTAAATATAAAGCAACTGATACAAACGGAATTTCTGCAATTGATGTTAAGTTCGCGGGAACTAGTCCGCAAGTTGAGCCGGTGCAAATTGCTTCAGACGGGCAATCAAAAGAATGCATTGCATATTTTGATATTAGCGAAAATGGTTGCGGCGTTGAATCTGGGCTTGCAAATCTTTCTATAAATGTAAAAGATAACGCTGCGGCAAATACGGGCGCTGCTGGAATTACCAAAAATTATGAAATGACAATCGACAATAAAGCGCCGGAAATTGGCTTTTCAAATTATTCTTCTGGAACGCAGGTTTATGGTTCTTCGGCAGTAAGTTTGCGCGGTTCAACTTCTGATAAAAACGAAGTAAAAAAGGTTGAATTTGCGCTTACAAAAAATCAAACTAAGCCGGATTCTGATTCTTCTGCCTGGAAAGTAATTACTTATGAAGATAATGCTTCAAAAGATTCATATACAAACGCGCTAAGCTGGCAGATTGTTTTTGACGGAAAAACCGAACTGCCAGATGAATCAAGTTATCATGCAGAACTTTTAAAAAAGGCTGTTTTTGATTTGTATGAGGTAGAAACTCCTGAGCAGCAGGCTGCGTTTGATGAACTTTCAAAGGTTTATGTTTGGATTCGTGCAACAGATGAACTTGGAAATCAAAAAACAAATGGCGAAGACTTTTATTTTGATGTAATTCCAAATGGCGACCGCCCGGCAATTGAAATTACCTATCCTTCTGATAATTCGAGCGTTGGCGGAACAATCCGAATTAGCGGTATAACAGATATTCAAGACACAAGCGCTTCGGTTACCGATGTTTATATTCAAATTGATCCGCATTATGACGGTGTAACTTTTAATGAAAACTGGGCAAACGTTTTGGAGCCGATGATTGGCGGAACAAGTTATTCAATAGAAGATGCGCCTGGAATTATTGGCAAAGGAATAAAATCGCAAGGTACTTCAAAATTAAGCTGGTATTTAGCGGTTAATGCAAATAAAGAGTTTAACGGTTCTGAAAATCAACAAAACTGCGTATTGGGAATTCGTGCGTATGCTGTTAGTTCAACAGGCAAAATCTCTGAATCAAAAACTATAAGGTGTCCTGTTGATCCAGACGCTCCGATTTTTGGCCAAACAAATGAACTTCGCTTTGTTCAATATGATGAAAATGGAAACGAAATTGCAAGCCGAAAATACGAAAATGGAGTTTATCTAAAAGGTCAATGGTATCTTGTTGGCTCTGTTGAAGATGATAGCGGAATCCGCCAGCTTATTTTTGGAAAAGATTATATTGTTCAAAACGGAAATATTACAGCTTACGGAAACGGCAAAGTAACTGAAAGGGAGGCAATTGGAGCAAATTATAAAAATTATGATTTAAAAATCCCGGTTGGAAATTCTGAGCCTAACCATTTTGGTGAACTTAAGTATGAAATTTCTGCAACAGACGGTTCTGACAGTCAGGCTTCTAACTCTTTGCTTTTTACAACTTATTATGATAATAAAGCGCCGGTTTTTGAGGTTAGTTCAGGAAACGGAAATGCTGTTGCCGACTATACTATAATCCGCCAGTCAAATGGCGCGTTTACAGTTTCTGGAACTTTTACAGAATCAAGTGAGGGAACAAAAAATCAAAGTGGCTTTAAGCGAATTGCAATGTTCTTTACAAGAACGCGTGTTATTTCCCAAACAACAACCAACGTTTATGTGCTTGACCCAATGGTAGATGACGGAGCAAACGGCGATTCAAACTTTTATAAAATTGGAACAAAAAATGGAAATTCAGTTTCGCTTGATTCAGGAATTGTGCAGGTACAAGGACTTTTCTGGAGAACTGCACAGGCAACTTTATCAAATGGAAATCAGCTTTTGGTAACAGGTTCGCTGCCAAATAATGTTCGCGTTGGCGGACTTTGTATGGTAGATAATGTAAGTTACCGCATAAAAGCAATTAGCGGAACTACAGTCACATTGGAAGGAACATTAACTGATTTTAGCAGCGCAAAGAATGTTTATTTTGCGCTCGCTCAGATTATAGATAATCCTTCGCAAGAATCGGGAACAACAAAAGTTGCCAGCGGAACTGATGAAACTACAAACAGCGACGGCGACTTTATGGTAGAAGGCGTTCAATTCCTTGGCGGTGTTTATAATTGGAACGCGAGCCTTGATTCATCAAATATGCTGGACGGCATTGTAAATATGTGCTTTGTTGCTTACGACGCAGCCGGAAATTACACAGAAGAATCCTTTATTCAAAAAATCTCAAATAATGCGCCAAGAATTGCTGGTGTAAGTTTTGGAACAGATACAGATTTAAGCGGAACAATCAGCGATTCTGAAATGGAAACAAGCTACGCAGAAGTTTTTAAAGACGTTGTAAACATAAAAGAAAACAACAAAAAATATAACGGCCAGGACTCTAACGGAAACTGGATAGTTTCTTATAATCCATATTCGGAAACTGACAAGCGCCTTGTAATTAAAGGCGCAATGAAAGTAAAACCCGAAATTGTTGGCGGAAACAGCGGACTTGGCTGGTCTTATATTTATAAAAAAACAGGAAGCGCAGAGCTTTCTTCAACAGCTGTAACAGAGTTTCAGGGCGTTGGACACTCGAGCGACGGCTCAATTCGTGATGCTCTTTCTATAGATATTGAGCTAAAAGATTTTCTTAAAAATCAGGTTGCAGAGGGAAATCAGGAAATGCAATTTGTTATTTGGGATAAAACAGACGGCGCTGCTTTGGGCGATTCTGCTTCGGGTAGTGCAAACGCAACAATTATTCTTCCGGTAACAATTGTAATTGCAGATGAAAATGCTCCAACGGTTGAATTAAATCCATTGTATTGGGAAAGCAACACAAGCAATTCAATTTATCAAAATAATAAAGCTTATGGCCATATTGAGCTGAAAAATGAATTGCCAGATTTGTATTTTAGCGAAAGCGGCAGCGGAGTTTATGATTTAGACGATAAAGTTTCCGGCAAAATCACATTTGAAGGAACTGCAACAGATAATGTTGTTGTGAATAAAATCGAACTTGCAATTGCGGGCTATAATTCTGGGGCAACCTTTACTTTAGCAGAGCGTGGCGAAAATGGCTGGACTTCTGAAAATCTGAATCAGTTGCTTATTGGTGAAAGTGCAAAAAATTGGGCTGTTGAGATTTTGGAAGATTCTTATAATGAAAATGGCGAAAATACAGTTAAGTTCCGCTTCCATTTTGATACAGAAAAAATAGCCGGCTTTGCAAAAACCGATGTTGCGTTTGAGTTTAAAGCGTACGATAAGGGTTCACCAACTCTTAGCGGAAATGAAGTTTCGTATTCAAGTGCTAAATTTAATTCTAAGTCCTATCAGGTTGATGTTGTGCCATACATCACAGAAGTAACAACTGCGCTTTCTGCACTCAAAAAGAATAATCCAAGTGTTTACGCAAGAACGGCTCTTGGCCATTATGCTGTAGCAAGTACAGAAGCTGAAATTAAAATGAGCGGCTTTAATCTTTCGGGCGGAACTGTAAAGTTTACGCCAGCAACCCAAACCGACACCGCAGAAGTTGATTATGATATTGCAGGCTTTGCAATTCCAGCAACCGCAAAATCTGGCAGCGTAAGCATACAAGTTTCGGGCGTAGATTCGCTAAACAACAAAAACAACAACAACGGCAAAGGCTCCTTCACCGGCTCCGTAGACTTAGAAACAACTCCAACCGGCGACAAAACCCTTTACACCACCTATTACTACAACCGCCAGCCAAACGGCGACAACAACAATCTGCTCACCGATGATGTTGTGTTTGATGTGTGGGAGATAACACCGAAAGCTGCGAGTCCAAAAAGTGGTATAGCTGCACAACCTTCTATGGCTATAAATCCTATAAATCATGATATTGGTTTTGCCTTTGTAAATGGAACGCTTTATTTTAGTATGCCTTATGGAAAAACTAGTTCACCAACATCATATGAACATTGGATAGGTGGTTTGGATTTCTGGACTAGTATTGCTTTGACATACGATACGAATGGCTATTCTTATGCAACATTGGCAGGCGGAGATATTAATGCCACAAATGCTGATCAATTCAGAATAATGACTAGCCGTTGGGGTAAAGGAACTATGGGAACTGGAGGATATAATGATGGAACGAATCAGTTTAGACTGGAATTAATCGGTCAATGTGATTATACATTTAATGAGACTTCGGGAAAGTGGGAAAATTATAAGAATTTTAATAAAGAAAGAATTCGTTCTCCAGCTATAACTACGACATCTTCATCAGAAAATTTAACTACAGTTTATCTTGCATATTATGATGAAATTAATGATGAAATAAGATTCAAGTGGGGAAATTTTAATAATACAAGTAAAGCCGATAGTGGAAGTGGATTATTTGGTGATTATTACGGGCCTGGTTCTGAAGCTGGTGGAAAAAGTATTGATAATACTAATTATGGAAAATACCGTTTAGTTCATAATTCGTGGCTTGCTGGTCAAACAGAAAGGGTTATAGATACAAATGGAAATACGATTTCTACAAAAGTAATAACAACTGACGGAACACCTGTTTATGCAGGTAAATATGTAAGTCTTGCTGCTATAAAAAATGGTGGCACAATGGATGATGCTGTAATAGCTATTTGGTGGGATTCAACAAATAATCAATTATTATACTCATATAATCTGACTCCAAAATCTATTACTGCTGGTATGTATACGCAAGAAGATACAAAGTGGACAACGCCAGTACCTATTTTTTCTACAAATATTGGAGAATACTGTAAAGTTGCTGTCGATGTAAATGGTGGAGTACATATTGTTGGATATGATAGTTTGAATGGAGATGTATGGTATGGATATATGCCTAATTTCAAGATTACTTCTAGTCTAACAACATGTTTGGTAGATTCATACGGTATTATTGGAACTGAATTAAGTATAGATGTGGCTCTCTGTGACGGAAGTCCAATTCCTTATATCACATATTATGCAGGAAGTTGTGCGCGTCCAAAAATAGCGTATTGGGAAAATACAGTTGCTTTATCAGCAAGTTCCTTATCAGAAGGAGCTTATGAAGAAGAATTTACTGGAAAATGGAATGTAAGTGTTGTGCCGACATTTAGCAAGGTAAGTGTGGATCATGTAAACATTGGAGTATGGAAAGATGAGCTTGGAGAACTCGCATATTCAACAACCGACGGAAATGCACCAAATGGAACTAATATCGGAGAAAACTCTCATGTACCAGGTTCCGGTGATAAAAATAGTAAAGGGTTAGTTTGGGGAAATGGAACAAAAAATCCAGTTCTCGGCTACGCAATAACGCAAGGCTCTGCCGGCTACATCGAAACTGCGCAGATGAAATAAAATAGTTGAGTTTGGCTTTGCTGTAAAAATAGTTATGCAGAAGTTTTTGGGGCGTAAATCAAAAAAAAATACGCTTGGCTTTGGAAAATTTGGGGCTTAAAAAATTTATACTTGACGCGGGAATATTTTTGTAATTAAAATTTGGGTATGAATATTCATATTTTGGAAATGCCGTTGGATTTTGGCGCCAGCAGACATGGCTCAGATATGGGGCCGTCTGCTATCCGTTTGGCTGGAATTAAAGAAAAACTTGAATCTCTTGGGCATACAACTTATGTTCACACAGACATTTTTAAAGCTACAGCTCAAGAATATGAAAAACCAGGAAATCCTAATGCAAAATATCTTAAACCGATTGTAAAAGCCTGCAATAAACTTGCTTCGTCTGTAGAAATTATAACTTCTGAAGGTGATTTTCCGCTAGTTTTGGGCGGTGATCATTCTATCGTTTTGGGCTCGCTTGCGGGGCTTGCAGCTACAGCAAAAAAGACCGGGCAAAAAATCGGGGTTTTGTATGTTGACGCTCACGGTGATTTTAATACAGATAAAACTACGCCAACAGGAAACATTCACGGCGAATGTCTTGCGGCTTCTGCCGGTTTAGGGCTTGCAGAACTTACAAATCTTTATTTTGAAGGCCAAAAAGTTGACCCAAAAAACATTTGTTTTGTTGGCTCTCGTGATTTAGATAGCGGAGAAAAACAACTTATGAAGCAAGCTGGCGTAACCGTGTTTACAATGAGCGACATAGACCGGCAAGGCTTTGATACAGTTGTAGAAAAGGTTTTAGAGTTCTTTAAAAAGGTAGATATTATTCATGTTAGCTTTGATATGGACTGTCTTGATCCAATGTTTGCACCAGGAACTGGAATTCCGCTTCCGGGCGGGCTTACAAACCGCGAGGCTTTGCTTTTAATGGAAGAAATGGCAACAACTGGCAAGGTAAAATCAGCTGAAATAGTAGAAGTTAATCCTATTCTTGATGTAAGAAATCAAACTGCAATTTTAGCTGTAAATCTTGCTGCCCGCTTGCTTGGAGAAAAGTTGTATTAAAACTTTTACAACTAACCGTCATTCTGAACTTGTTTCAGAATGACAATACTTTTTTCTTGCCGAAAAGGCTTTTTTCTTATTATCTTTAAAAATAATCTTAAAAAAAGAAAGAGGCTTTTGTTCAAATATGGCAAAATATGAATTTCAGACAGAAGTAAATCAGCTTCTCAAACTTATTATTCATTCACTTTATTCAAATAAGGATATTTTCCTTCGTGAAATTGTTTCAAATGGTTCAGATGCGCTCGACAAATTAAAGTATCTGACTGTTTCTGATGAGGCTTTTAAGGCAATTAAGTTCGAGCCAAGAATCGACATCACTTTTGATGAAAAAGACAGCGTGCTCACCGTTCAGGATTCTGGTATCGGTATGACAGACGAGGATCTTACAAACAACCTCGGTACAATTGCCCGCTCTGGTACAAAGGCATTTATGGAGCAGCTTACTGCTGAGGCTTCTAAGGACTCAGCCCTCATTGGTCAGTTTGGTGTAGGTTTCTATTCTGCATTTATGGCCGCAAAACAGATTGATGTTTATACCCGCAAGGCTGCAGGCGACGGAAAAATCTGGCACTGGTCTTCTGACGGTACAAACTCTTATGAAATTGAAGAAGTAGCTGC
>JAEEGL011492039.1_pt1 | contig 26527 bp, 11 predicted proteins | sample 9134231 | NCBI WGS metagenome assembly JAEEGL01 (sample SAMN16246548, study PRJNA631951) | gut metagenome | biome: gut microbiome; feature: rumen; material: fiber-attached | host: Bos | place: Iran: Karaj | collected 2018-10 | reverse complement strand
TAGGGGTCGTTCATGTCTGCCCAGAAACCAACAGTACCCGAGAAGTCCTCCCACATCCCTTTATATTTCCAAACAGATTCCTTACACTTCTTGATGAACGTCTCCATGCCGTAGAACTCGATCTGGTCCTTGCCGTTGATACCGAGAAGCTTCTCAACTTCGAGCTCAACAGGAAGACCGTGAGTGTCCCATCCGGCCTTTCTGGGCACATAGTACCCCTTCATTGTTTTATAGCGGGGGATCATGTCCTTGATAACACGTGTCAGGACATGCCCGATGTGAGGCTTGCCGTTAGCGGTGGGGGGTCCGTCGTAAAACGTGTATGTCGGTGCTCCTTCCGTAGCTTTCATGCTCTTTTCAAAAATGTCGCACTCTTTCCAGAAGGCAAGAGTTTCCTTCTCACGCGCGACAAAATCCATATTGGTGTCTACTTTCTTAAACATACGCTTGACCTCTTAAATCTCTGCATTTGAAGTTTATCTTAAGATATCAGGCGTTACTTGTCAAGAATCCAAGGATGTTTCCAGGTGGTTTCCCTTTGGCTTCCTGTGGTTCCCTGTGGTTCCCCTGTGATTGGCTTCCTGTGGTTCCCCTGTGATTGGCTTCCTGTGGTTCCCCTGTGATTGGCTTCCCACAGTCTGCTTGCTTCCTGTGGTCAAAGTCTTAGGTGTTATTGAAAAGTTTTATCGTACTACATAGTCCAATACATGATTTGTTCTGAAATCGGACCGTGAAAAAACCTTTCTCATTGCCTTTAGAGTTGAATATAAGAGATTTATGGTCCAGTACAAGATTTCACCTCAAATTGGACTATTTAAAAGCAAGATTTAGTCCAAAAACGATTGCGATTCCATATTGGACTATACTCTGCTTGATCTCATATAAAACAAGCCAAAATCCAGTCCAAAAACGATTGCGATTCCATATTGGACTATACTCGGGTTAATACTTATTTCTTTCTTCCTAATATCAGGCGAGTCCGTTCCCAAGGTGATCGACTTGTATTACTAACCTTATGCTGATTCTATTTCAACCAATCAATTATAATATCGATAATATCTCCATGGTTTATTTCATCCAATCAATTATAATATCGATAATATCTCCATGGTTTATTCCAACCAGTCAATTATCATATCGATAATATGATCTACGGCTGAAGCCGACAAAGGTCTTTCTTCCGTTTCATATGTAAATATGACATTCTCATTTGGCATTAATCCTGATACGATATATAATTCCTCTTTTTCCAGCGCTTTTTTTCTGTATTTGTAGTCCCCCATCATCCCAAAGTGTTCCCAATACTTGTACTCACCGCTTCTTTCGTTATAGAAGGTAAAATCCGGATAGATAACATTTCTCCCAAGAATCAATTTTGATTCATAACGAAAAGGGACCTTCCGATAGTATAAGGACATGTCAATAAGACATTCAGATTTGGACCTGAGGACGTGACCCGAAGGACTTGGATGCATCAGATTGTCGGTAAAAGCATCGTTTGTCTCATATTCCTGAAGATGCCAGGGCAATGGATCTTGCTTGTCCTTATCAAGAATACGCTGATATTTGACGGTTTTTTCTGCCATGGCCTGTATATCCGGAGCATGTCTTATATACTGATCAATTGCATATAATTCCTTTTGTAGGACAGCCAGCCTTTCCACACTTATCATTTTTCGTGCATAGCGTCTTGCGGAATGTATATCAGCCTTTGGGAGTTCTATCCTTTTTCCTTCGGCAACTATTCTCCATCTTTCGGTTTTCCCATTTTTATGGATTTCTAACTTCCCCAATGGCAGCTCATCAATATCCTTCTTACATTTTTCAATTTCCCTAATCAAGAATTTTCGACGTTTCATCATTTGATTTACCATTTCAGACTTCCTTTCAAGAATTAACAAGAACTATGAAGTAACAAAGAAATACTCGAGACTTGAGTACGATCATATCCTAACACATAATATGTTAAACTTCAATTTCAACTTTTTCATGCAAAGATGTGATCTTGTTTAAAGCAGTACGGAATCTTGTTCTTTCCAGTTCGGAATCTTGTTCTTTCCAGTTCGGAATCTTGTTCTTTCCAGTTCGGAATCTTGTTCTTTCCAGTACAGAATCTTGTTCTTTCCAGTTCGGAATCTTGTTCTTTCCAGTTCGGAATCTTGTTCTTTCCAGTTCGGAATCTTGTTCTTTCCAGTACGGAATCTTGTTCTTTCCAGGTTGAATCAGAGTGAGGTTTTCTGTTTATTTGAGCAGTGTCGCATCAATTATTCACGGATGGTTTCGCGGATGGTTTCCTCGGCTCTTCGCCGGATGGTGTCTCATCAATTGTTCGCGGATGGTTTCCCGGCTCGTCACAAAGTGGTGTCGCATTAAAATGTTCGCGGATGGTTTCCCGGCTCGTCACAAAGTGGTGTCGCATTAAAATGTTCGCGGATGGTTTCCCGGCTCGTCACAGGATGGTGTCGCGTCAAGTTAATATGCAGTACAACATGCACAGCAATCAAATCCATGTCCCAAAGGAAACTCTCAGGATACACAATCTTTCTGAGTCATAGTCTAATACAGGATTTTGTCTCAATCAGGACTATGAAAACTCTATTTTTTCATCTTTTTAAGGTTCCTATATTTTTGTTATAGTCCTATACAAGACTTGCTTTGAATTTGGACCATATAAAAGCATGGTTTAGTCCAAATTATTTCTTTATTCTGTATTGGACCTACTTTTGCCCCGTTATACACAAAAAAAACAAAAAACAAGTCTAAAACATGGGCTTAATTCATATTGGACTAAGCAAACCGTATCTAAACTAAAAAACAGCAGAGATTAATTCATATTGGACTAAGCAAACCGTATCTAAACTAAAAAACAGCAGAGATTAATTCATGTTGGACAAGCAAACCGTATCTTAATCAAACAACGGCAGCTCATTGAACGGCAGCGCGTTGAACGGCAGCGCGTTGAAAGGCAGCTCATTGAACGGCAGCTCATTGAACGGCAGCGCGTTGAACGGCAGCGCGTTGAACGGCAGCTCATTGAACGGTAACGCTGACACCTTTGAAAAGAAAAGCGCCACACCCGAAGGTGTGGCGCCGGAAAGCAATATATTTTGAAACAATTTACCTGTATGTCCTTACAGACACCGCAACAAACTAAACAAATCTTTGATCATTACAAACTAAACAAATCTTTGATCATTACAAACTAAACAAATCTTTTATCATTACAAACTAAACAAATCTTTGATCATTACAAACTAAACAAATCATTGATCGTTACAAACTAAACAAATCTTTGATTGCAACAAACTAAACAAATTTTTGATTGCAGCAAACAAAATAAACTTTTTGCCGTACAAAACCGGCTTTTGATTACCAAACCGAATTGTCTCTTGCTCTCGGTCCGTACGCGTACTCTTCGTACTCGTGCTCGGGCAGAGGCTCAGAGAAGGCGAAGCCCTGGATCATATCACAGCCCATCTCACGAAGGAGGATGGCCTGCTGTTTGTTCTCAACACCCTCGGAAACAACGTCGATCTTGAGACGTTTTGCCATCTCGATAACGGACTGGATAACGTTCTGACCACGGTCGGTCTTTTCGGCGTTGAGGAGGAACTTACGGTCGATCTTAAGCTCGTCGACGGGTACGTTATAGAGCGTGTTCATGGAAGTACTTCCTGTACCGAAGTTATCCATTGAAACGACGAAGCCGTGATCCTTCATCTGCTCCATGATCTTGTTAAGGATGCTCATGTTATCGACAACCACCTTCTCCGACATCTCAAAGATGATGAGGTTCGGTGAAACGCCGTATTTCTCGGTGATCGCGATGGCGTCGTTGACAAACTCGGGGTTCAGAAGGTTCTGCTGCGAGATGTTGAGCGACAGAGGCATGGGTCTGTAGCCCTTACCTGTCCAAACCTTGATACGTCGGCAAAGCTCCTCGAGCATGTACATGTCGAGACGTGTTACGAAGCCGTTCTTCTCGAATGTCTCGATGAAACGACCGGGATACATAAGACCTTTAACGGGGTGCATCCATCGGATGAGTGCCTCCGCACCGGCCTGAAGACCTGTACTGAGGTTAAATTTAGGCTGCAGATAAACCAGGAATTCCCTGTTTTCGAGAGCGTCGTACATATCGCGCTCGATCTCTTTCTCGTCCACGATACGGGACTGCATCTTCTCTGTGTAGAATTCCACCGCTCCCGCGCCCTTGCCCTTGGCTTCCATGTGAGCCATGTTCGCACGGGACATGAGCGTATCGAAATCGTGCGCGTCCTTACCGCCGAATGCAACGCCGTAGCGGAAGGTGAGCGCGTATTTATCGGAGCTGCCCTCGCTCTTGTTCACCGCTTCGAGCGAACCTTCGAGGAACTTAAGTCTTGCGACAAGCTCGTCCTTGTTGTGGTACGAAAGGAGAAGGTCATATTCTTCACCGAAGTTATGACAGAAGTACTCGTCTCGTTTGACATTCGACTTAAGGATCGAGGAAATATCCTTGAGGATCCTCGAGATCTCGTCCTCACCGAAGAAGTCTCGCAGGTATTCGTACTTCGCGATTCCCATAAGGACGAATGCATATTGTCCCGAATTGCTCTTTGTAAGAGTCTGGTTTACGCCCTTACGGAAATAGTTGATATTCATCGTTCCCGCAAATTCATCGTAATATGCGAGATTGTACATCCTGTTTCTGGAAAGCGTTTCGAAGAAGCCGTAAACACCGAGTCCGATCGCGCCCGCGAGAGCGAAAGCGAAAAGAATGATCGAAACGGTCGCATTCGAATCAACTTCGTCGTTGCCGTAGAATTCGAAAAGCTTGTCCTCATTCATGACCATCATGACGCCCCATTCACCTGTTCCCGAGACGCCCTGGTAGGCGATGTAGTAAGGTCCTTCTCCGAACGTATCAACGGTGAGATTCTCATCAACACGGATGAAGAGTCCTCTTCCCTGCCTGATGACAGCCTCGAACTGGGCGCGGCTGTCAGAGTTCTTTTCAAAGATGTCAAGGACCGTCTTTACCTTTGACATATCGGTTCCTGTCGTAGCGCTGATGACGGCGCCCGCTCTGTCGAGGAGAAGGATGATCTCACGTCCTCTGTAATTGCTGATTGTCAGATTGCCTTCCACCACATTGTCGGAAAGCTTCGCGCGGAGTGCTCCGATTATTCCCGACTCACCGATGACGGGAACAGTAGCCATGTAGGCATCGTCATTCTCATCACGGAAGCCGGCGCGTGTTATGGTGCTGTCGCCGATGAGCGCTCTTGTGTAGTAGGGATCAAATGAAATATCATAGGTGGATCCGTCATAACCCGTGGCGTTGTTCGAGGTTCCGACATAGGCGATGTCCTCGTAGCCGCCTTTTTCTTTGATCTGCGTCAGAGTCGCCTTAAGTACCTGTTTGTCTGTTCCGCCACCGACCGTACTGAGCGCTCCGGCAGCGCCCTCAAGGTTTTTGATAACGCTCTGGGTATAAACCTGCATCTTGGAGGCCAGGGTCTGATCAAGAATCTCAAATTCCCTTCCCGCCTCCTCGACGCGCATCAGTCTTTCGTTGCTGCTCAAGAAGGAATATCCCACGGCGACGCCCGCAAGCATCAGCACGGTCACCACCATCAGGATCAGGTATCTGCTTTTCATCTGCTTCCTTCCTTTCTCTTTTTATAGATCATGGCCCATGTAAGTCCTCCCGCGAGAAGTACCGCGATAAGGACCGCGATGAATCCCCTGTAATCACGTGAAGCCTTTGTGTCTTCCTTGCCGGTCACGTAGCCATGAGCAGTATTGAGGAATTTGCCGTTCTCGGCAAGCCGTTCTTCGATCGACTTGGGCTCCTCCTTACCTGTCAGGAGCTCGTTCATTTCGAAGAGCTCGTACTCACCGGTCTCGGGATTATAAACAGGTACAAGCTTGAGCGTAGCGGGATCGATAGGGCTTTCTTCCGACAGCGTGGTCTTCAGACCCGGGTAGTCGTTCGTCAGACCGTCCTGTCCGATCATCCGGCTGCCGAACGCTCCGGTGAATTCTGCCGCAAAATCTCCGGCAGTCTCAACAGGCATCATTTCGTCCGTGATATCCTCACTGCTCATCAAAGTCTTAAATGCGACTCTGACCGCATCGTCAACCGTGAGCTCGTCCTTTTCGATCGACGTCATGGCCAGCTGTGCAAGAGCCATGATCGCTTCGCTTTCGCTCACGCCGAGTTCTTCTACAAGAACCTCGACAGGAAGCGAACCGTCTTCCGAAAGTTCCTCGATAACCGATTCCACTTCGGCTCCGACCGTGCTTTCCTGTCCGGCAAGAGTGGGAAGCAAACCTGTTGCTTCATTGGCCGCTCCTTCAACCGGAGTTGAAACAACTCCTTCGGGAGCATCGGGTCCGGGACCCTCTCCCGAAACATCGCCGGTACCGTTTATGGTGTTGCCGGAAGCATCCGAGTCATTTCCGACACCGGGATCTTCCGTCGATGTATCACCGAGCTCGGCTCGTTCGCTGTCATTCGACCCGAGTACTGCCGCTCCGGAAGGCTCCGAACCGATTTCCGTTCCTTCGGGGATCGGATCGCCGTTTATGATCGGCGCTTCGGTCAGATCTGCCTCTTCGCCGTCATCAACTGTTTGAGCACCCGCCGCAGATTCCTCATCCGCCGGTTCACCGTCAGCGTAAGTTTCGCCCACTTCGGTAGCTGTTCCGTCCTCCGCATCTCCGGGATCGGTTATCATTCCGTCAACTATTCCGCCCGAAACTGTTCCGTCAACATACTCACCTTCAATAGCCTCGGTTGCTGCTCCGGTACTTCTCGAAACGGGCGATGCAATGATACCGTTCAGATCCACAGCCCCTTCATTGAGTGCCGCAGCAAGCTCTTTTGCCCTCGAGAAGCTGTACGCCCTCAGATCGGAGACTGCATCTCCTCCTCCTGTGGCTCCCGCGGGTGCCTCAAGATTCAGAAGTGTTTGCCCTGTAACAAAATTGAATACCAGGATTCCTCCGTTCGAATACTGTACCGCACAATAAGGCGCGGTCATATTCTGTGAGTTACTCATTTCCACGATACCGTCAAGCTTCATGCCCTCAGGCGTCTTGAAGGAATTATCAAGCAGGACATTAAGGGTTCTGTCCTTTCCGAGTGCTGCAAAATACGTTGCGTCAAGATCGCTGAAAAGGATCACTCCGTCTGTCCGTATCGAATCACTTGACTTGATACTTTGCAGAGATTTCCCATCCGTGAAGAACAGGAATCCGTCTCTGATCACCCGCTCTCCGCTTGAAAGATCCGTCGTTACGGAATAAGTAGCGTATGTATCCACTTTATACCCGCCAAAGGATCCGGTCGCAAGAGGAGCAGGAACACGAGGCTCTCCGTTCACTGCGTTTCTCTGTGCCTTGCCCGTTACGGATCCGGTTACAAGATCGATCACCGACCCGTCGCGTTCAAGCGCCTTTCCGCCAAAGGTATTCAGGAATGAACCGTACCTGGTCGGTAACGTGGACGAGCCTGTTCCCATGGCGACTCCGTCTTCCGTCATGTAGTAATATGTTCCGTCAGCCACTCCGACATAGTGTGCCAGATCGGCGCCGTAGGCAGTATAAACCTTCTCGTAGTCCTCGCCGGAAACAACCAGCGTCACATCTGATGCAAAATCATATGTGAAGCTCAGCGTACGCTCGGTTACCGGACCGGTAAACAGTTCACCGCCGATCGAAAGAGTCCATGTGTAAGAAGGATCTACACTACTGAAATCAATGCTGATCGCATCAACATCACTCGCATACAAGGTAGCTTCGGGAACATCCGAGAGATCAACCAAGCCGCCTCCCGATCTGTTGACTGTATTTGATTCTCCCGCAAGACCGATTCCGTCAAGCGTCAGGTAAATACAGTCATTCCCGAACATGTTCCTCTTACCGTAAGCAATATCGTTTGCTTTGTTGGGACTGGCGGTATTAGCGTACTGCACGATACTGTAATAGGTAGAGTACGGCAGTATGCCCTCAGTCAAGCGATCGTACTTAACTCTTCTTGTGTACACAGTACTGAATGTAACCTGACCCGACTTCGGTGACGAACTGACAACATTAGCCGGTTCATATTCCGCCACGTCAGCCCAGTCGATGCCTGTGTACGTGCTCTTAAGCTTCAGATCATCGTTAGTGACCGTCCTCAAGGTCAGCGGATGTACAGCCTTGGCCATCGTATCAGCAACATATTGCTGAGCGGTTTGCTTTACTTGTATTCCGTACCCCGATCCTGTCTTAAACATTTCGGATATACTTCCGATACGTAGTTTTTCGGTATTGATAGGAGTAGCAGTAGGTACGGCTTGACGAGAATAATAACGCACACATGAATCCCGGTGTACAACTCCGCTCTTGTACGTAGTGGAATCCGCAGGAGTGGTGACCATCGATGCCGTTCCTCCGCCTGTATCTCCCCAAACATAAACCTGCCCGAGCATCATCCAGCCGTAATCGCTGTCCTGGGTATAGAAGCCCGTGGTGTGCGATCCCGCAATCCCGCCGGCATACTGCTTTGCCACAACGGTAGCGGCAGACAGGATCCTGAGCAGCTTGGGGTGTTCCGTCAAAGTGGATGATCCCATGCGCAAGCGTCCCGTAAAGCCTCCGGCCATAGTTCCGTCGCTGATCTTTCGCGAAGTTCTGCCGTCTTGCCCGACCGGTCTGGCTTCAACATAGGTAAGTCCGTCAACTTCTATGTAGTTGTAGGTATCTCGCCATGTGTCACCGATCGCACCGCCGACCTGCGTACCTCCGATGATCACGCTTCTCTTTACAAATGCGTTCTGGAGACCATATGTACTCGACCAGCCTCCGTCGTGTCCGACGGTCGACCTTCCGAGTATTCCACCGACAGCCTGATCTCTGGGCATATAGATAATGCAGTCCTCAATGCCGGCAGCCCTGCAACCGTAGCTTCTTCCGAGGATACCGCCGATCTCCTGGAAGCTGGTGCTGTTGCCGTCATCCGGAAAAATAAAGGTAACTGTATCCGCAAAAGTGATTACCCTGTCACTAGTTATAAAATTATTATTTGTGCCGTTTTCATCCTTAGCTTTGTTTATCTTGCCATAATCAATATCTTTCCTTCGTTCCGTATCGGAACAATTTTCGATCCTGGTGTACAGGTTCTTCATAACCTGACCCGAATGACCGTTATCCCATTCTTGTTTTCCGTGTTCGGCAGTATATGAGGTGATACCCCAGGTACTCTTCTTCCAGAACGGGCTCTCTTTCACGGCATCGCTGCAATCGCTTGCACGTCCTTTTTGAGTTGATGTTCCGCAAACAGTGTCCTTCCAGGTTCTGTATTCACCATGAACATTAGCCTGTTCATTATCATGACTTCCGAATTTTTCATTTACCAACTGAGTACTGATGTCACTATACCCATGGATTGACTTATGTCCATTTCTGTAGGTGTTGTTTGTTATCGCGTTTGATACAAGCTTTCTGTAATAGTTTGTCGAATTCTTATCATCATCGCCCACTCTGTAAAATACTGAGGGCCAGAAATCCTCATAGGTTTTGAGCTGATCTATCGCGATCTTTTCACCAAGCGACGAAATAAACACGCGGGTAGCCTTGCAGTCGATTGCTGACAATCCGCCGACTACGCCTCCCGTATAATTACCTCCGAACACCCATGTGTCCTCCACGCTTGTCTTCCATGCAGCTCCGTAACCGACTGCACCTCCGATATACTGGGGTCTTCTGGGAACAACTATCATGCCCCATTTAACCCACGATCTGATACTGTCATCGGTTGTACCATAATCCATGTCGTTCTGGTACGTATTGCTGCCCGGAACCAGACCTGTTGTACCGAGGTTCTTGGCATTTCCGTCAATGTATCTGTAACCGGCAACATCCCAACCGCCGATCCATCCACGTCCAATCAAACCGCCGATATAGCCGTTTCCGCCGTAGATTAACACATTGCTTGCATGAAGCATTCCGACTCGCTGATATGTTCCTCGGTCTCCTGCCCAGCCTACGACACCACCCATATGGTTAGCGCTCACATACCTGTTAACGATCATAACATCCTGAGCATTGACATTCCATATGTAACATCCGCCGACCTGCTTTCCGAGGATGCCGCCGACATAGTGACTGGTCGTATCGATGTAAACCCTCTTTGCGGTAATACCATTGATTCCTCCGAACTTGCCAAGGAATGCCAGATAACCGGAACGAACCGAATAGCTGTTTATATAGCTCGATGTTTTTGAGGAATTCAGATATCTCTTCATCTGCACGATACTGACATCCTCGATATTGATATTCGTACTAATTCCATACGCATTAGCTATGGGAGCAATATTGGCGGACGCAAAAGCGGATATCTTGACATTTTTGAATTCGACGTGATCGATGTCTCCCATTGCGACACCGATCAGGCAGGTTTTATTCGATACCCACCCCTGAGCCGCTCCGGCAAATGTCTGGGAAACTGTACAATCCTCAAACTTTAATCCGTAGATTTTTCCCGCTGCCTGTTCAATAAAGCAGCTGCTGTTGCCCGTTGAGTCATTGTCTTTGTACAGGAAAAGCCTCTTTATCGTAACCGATTTATCCGCATTATATGTTCCCTGAAGCGTGTCGCGGTCTATTCCGCATTCTCCGCCTCCGGCGATACACAAAATATGATTAACCAGGACATTCGCATAAGCGTTGGGGTCATTGTTAAAATCCAATTCACCGTTGGTAGGATTAAGGATAATGTTAAATCCTTGAAGTCCGTACTTGTCACGAGCCATCAAACGATTCCAGTTTGCCACACTGTCAATTTCGAGCCACCTTGTCTTGATTCCCATATCTCTGTACACATCAAGATGAAGACGTGTAGCAGGGGCACTTGTTGTGTGGTAATTCACTCCCGTAAGGAAGAATTTATCACGTGCATACGGAACAACTTTACCTTCGTTATCTCGATCAAATACCGTCAAATAGCCTGTTATAACAGTTTGGGTATGATCACTGTTGGTTTCAATCTCAAACCAATTGCTGTGATCTTCTCTTTCAGCCCACTTGAATCCTTCAAAATCAACTCCTTCTATCTCTATATTGTTCTTATGTCTTATCACAATCCTTACATAAGGAACATCATCATTATTTCCGTTATCACCTCTGATCACTTCAGCCGACTCAACCTCAACATCTTCGGGCAGCAGAGACAAGCCTGCCTGATTCGGAAGCTCGATCCTGTCCCCGTTCTCATCCACATAATCGCTCGTGTAATAAAGCTTGGGCATTGTTCCGTTCGCCAGATATGTATCCGAAATATTGAAGTTTTCTCTCCACGCAAGCACAGGTCTTGTCAGAGCATCATCATAACCGTACGTACTTTGATCCATCAAAGTATTAAAGTCGATCGTTTTGATGCGCGTTACTCTCGACTCTTCCGTTTCGGGGTTGGGATCCGTGTCGGTAAAGTTCTTTCCGTCAAGCTGATATGTCGAGTAGACAAAATTGTGCTTGCCCATGCGCGTTCCGCTCAGCCTTGCCTGCTTTTGCGCAGCCGTTGCGGATGTATAATTACCGACAAGAGGATTGATCGTGAGTGTATCCACGCTGTGGCTCTTTGAAATGATCGCGCCGAAATGAACTCCGTACGCCCAGTCGGTTCCGGATACCTTAGAGGTGTAACCGATCATTCCGCCGACGTTATCGGCCATCGTGATTATCTCAACATCTTCATAGAAGTTGCTGATGAAATATTCACCGGTATAAAAGTTCTGCTTCGATGTGTTTTCAACATCACCGACAGTCTGAACCGCACCGATGATTCCGCCCGCATTGGCGTAGTTGGTGTCGATCCTGCCGTTTATAACATAGACATTTGATATCTCGATTCCATTAGCCGAATAACCGACTATTCCACCGGCGCCGTACAGATCGCCCGCTTGCGCAACCGTGATCTTGATCCCGTCAACAAAGCAGTTGTGGATAATGGCACCCAGATCATTATGTCCGACTATTCCACCGATCGAACATGATGTCGCATTCTCGGTCGGCATGCCTGAGATAAGCTCCACATCGCGTACGGAGCAATTCCGTATTTCATTTTCGAAGAAATTCCTTGCGACAAGCACGCCGCAGAATCTCGTGATATTATCAAAGCGCACATCCCGAACGTGAACGTTGTCGAGGCTTCCTCCCTGTCTCATCGTCCCGACAACACCCATGTACGTGGCCTTCGATTTTTTAGCTCCGAATTCGTCACCGGTCGAAGGAGTGAACATGTGCTCCACCTTGAGGTTGCAGATAGGACCCGCAACCTTTGCGAAGATGAATCCCGTATCACCGACATCGACATTCTTCAGAGTATAATTGTTTCCGTCAAATTTGCCTTCGAAGCATCCGCGTTTTCCGTTGGCATCGCCGGTGTTGTTATTGTAATCAGTGTATAATTTGTTATTATTTGCGGGATCACGTCTTCCGACAGCAAATATGTCAGCTTTATACCCCTCAAAGTTGATATCACCCCCGAGCTTATAATTCTGCGTCAGCCCATTTGAAATATCGATAAAGTCCGAAACCGAATAGACAAATTTATAGAACTCGACATTAATGAGCAACCCGTTATCGCCCAGATTAACGCTCATTCGACCGGAATTATCGCTGTTGGCGTAGTCAAAGCCTGTGAGCGTGTAGGAGCTGTAGAACTGAGTAGGATTGATAAGGTCTGCATTCACATAATAGAATTTTCCTTCACCCCATTGGTTTCTGATGACCGCGTCGAGTCCTTCAATTGCCAGTCTTGTCAGGATAAATCCGTTGGGATTGTAGAATGTGAGCGTGATCTTGGCCTCGGAGTCACCCTGTTTGTTGACTCTCGCATCGAGCGGTATAAGTCCGGAATAAATGCTGGAGAGAACCGGTAATTTAATGAGCGGCTGTTCGGGCATGCATTCTGCCATCAGTACATGCGGATAATAACCTCTCTTCAACGTTTCATAATTCCATTGTCCCGCCTTGGTGGAACCTGAATCATCAAACAGAGCGGTGTACCAGTTCTGATCATAAAGGATTTCTTTTTTGATCTCTATCGAATCTAATGCTTTTGAGGGGTCATAACAGTTTCCGTATGTGTAGCCCATTCCGTAGTGGAAGATATTGCTTGAATGTCCGTAGACATTGGCACCCGAGCCCTCGACAAAGTTCAGGTTCGCCGGCGATTTTCCGGCGTGTATTTCAAATGCGTATTGATTCACATCCATTCTGAATGCCTTTGCCGCAGAAAACGCATTTCTGACATAACCTTCATTCCGACCGCAGACAGCGGCGTAAGTTTTGTAGATGGAATTCGAATCATATCTCATGTACATGTCAACAAGACCGAACACATTCTCAATGATTCCGTCTCTGTTGATCCTGACCATACCGCCTGTATAATAGTTTTCTGAATATCTGTTCTTCGCTGTCTGCGTCACAGTATCGAGAACGCTTATTTCATTCATTCTCGAAAGCATGTAAATCGCAGGGTATCCGTTTTCTTCCACTTTAAGCGCTTGTCCCGTGTAAACCTTCGGCTTTCCGTTCTCGTACTCTTCGCCTTCGGTTGCCGTGGCGCAGGTATAGCCGTTCCTGATCATTCCGTAATTGAGGTACGAAACAAGGCTTACTCCGCTGTTAAGGTAGAACCAAACATCTTTTTTAAGTTCAACCACGAAATTCTCTATAACACCGGTGGGATAATTTTGACGCGCAATCAACCCCAGAATGTTCTGAAGTGTCTGCGAAACCGATTCGGTCTTATTGTTATAGATGGCGTGAATGCCGCTTAGGGTGCCGTAATTGTCATAGATGATTCCGTGTACTTCTTTAAATGAACTTGTCGAGCCGTTGCCTTTTTGGTAAACCATGTTTCTTATCTCACCGTATGCTCCGAGTGAAGAGATCAGGTAACCGGAAGCCGTGTGTGTGAGCTTATGCCCGTTAAAGTCAATAACTCCGTTAAACTGTCTGCTTGCGTATATATTTGTTTTAGCGGTGGTTATATCGCTCATTACGATATAACTGTCCGAAGGATGACAATACGCATCCAAAAGGTCATCCTCAGAATAGATGCTGTGAATAAAACGATCCGATGTAAAGCTTGTACTTCCAAGACGCAGGTTGTACTTACCGATCATAACCCACAGTTCCATCCTGTAGTATTTGTTTGTACTGAGGTTGATACCGAAATTCGTGTTGATGGTTGTCGCGGTTCCCTTAAATGATTTTTCACCCAGATCGGGCGCACCTTTACCGCCCTGCGAACGCCATGCATTCATCGAATACATTCTCAGGGTACAGTTATCCTTATCTGTCTGGGGATCATAGTTCTCATTGACGCTCCATGCATGCACGCGTTCGGAAACAAGTGTGTATCCCGTATCGGAAGCCGAGGCTTCTCCCTTTTTCTCATAAACCCTTATTATGTAGCTGGAAATGCTGCCGTTGCTGAGCTGCCCGTATTCATCATCAATCCTTGCGTTAATGTCCGCAGTACAGTTGCTTGAACCGATGTCACCGAATCTGTGGAAAGTTACTCCCATAAACGGATAAACATAGCCCGTATTGCCGGGAGCAAGCTCCGCCCTCACGATCAGCTTCACCGGACCGGTAAGGTTCCTGGTCAGGTGAATGTAGTTACTCGTCCAGTATCCCCTGTTAATAACACCCGAACTACCGCTCGCATAAGTTATCTTGACCGTTCTGTTCGGATCGTCGGCCATTGAAATTATGTTACGGTTCCCATCCATGATGGTATATTTTGTATATCTGTTACCAATGGGACGGATTCCGGGTTCGATAATGTTGTAGGATTCGCTTCCAAGATCGCACTCGATCGTATATTCCACGATCTTATTATCCAAATAAATATACTTTGAACCGTTTGTAGCAGAGGTGATAGTAAAATCGCTTGTACCGGTATAATTGGTCCAATTTGCCGATTCCGTATTCTTGCGTTGAACCTTTTTGATGTACGTATGAGCCGCATCAACCATGAATCTTTTTTCTTCGACAAGGTCGTATGCCTCATTAATTCCTTGAAGCGTTATGCTTGCCTTAATCGATTCAAGCGTGATGACGGAATATGTCTCCGTAAGATCATTTACAAACAGCTCTTTGTTCGCTTCCTCCGAGGACTTGGTCCAGCCTTTGTTGTACCCCTTCGCTCTGAAGGAAAGATAAAACGTCTCACCGGTCGGAAGGCTGCCGAAATTCACCTGATCGAACGCATCGTCCTTGTTGTTAAATGTCCTTGCCCCAAGAAGATTTCCGAGGGAGTCGGTGAACGACATGGTTATTGGGTATTCGCTCACAGCACCATCGGGGTCGTTGATCTTAAGACCGTAAAAGTACACAAATGTGGCACCCGCATAATGAACATCGAGAGACATGGTCGCCCTCTTTTTGTATGTTCTGAAGGTGTTCATCGTAAGGTTTGTGCGCGCGACGGTACTCCTCTTACCACCTACCGATGCCACACCCGTGGCTTCAATCCTGTACATGGTGTCCGTTTTAAGCCCCGTTACGGCAATCCGGAGCTCATTCGCATATTTGTAGGTGATTGCACCGCCTGATGCGGACTGTGTAATATATTCATCCGTAAAGCGACGGAACTCGGAAAGGTTGAGTTGATACTTCCCGTCTTCCGTTCTTTCAAGGATAGAGATTTTTTCTGTGGTAAACCCAAGATTTGCGCCCTGACGATAACTATCGAAAGTCTCCCAATATTTTTCATTATACGCGTCCGTAGCTTCCTGACGAACCTGTTCGTCGGCTCTTTCTCTCAGCATTGCATCAAGATCGTTAAACGCTTTTACTATGGAAAGCAGATTATCATGATCCATTGAGCCTTCGTTATAAATGCCGTCGTCAAGCATTTCCTGCGCGTTCATTGCTTCTTGCCGGTACGCGCCGTAGGACATGCTCGGAGTAAGAACCTCGTTGCCTTCTTCATCAAGTGTCACCTTTTCATAAACGACATCAAATCCGCCTGCAAATTTATTTACGAGCTGGTCAAATACTTCATTGATTCGTTCCGGAGTGTAAACCTGAGTATAGGCATACTGTGCCAGATTATCGGATTTAGCTCTCCACGCGGCGAGCTGATCAGGTCTTTCATGATTAATGACTGAGGCTGCGTCAATTATCTGGTCATTGGTTTTGTCACACAAAACGAAGGAAATCTCAGCCTCATCGTCTAGAACATATTCCGAAGTGTCCTTTCCGTTCTCGTCCTTTTTTGCGTAAAGGAAACTAAGCTCAACAGTATCAAGGAGATTAACCAGACGATCGTCCGTTCTGTCTCCCATGGAAAGAGTCATGTAAAGCAATCCCTCTTCAAGATTACCGTTCTCGTTGGGGATATTGTTGTCAAGATATAAATAGCCGAGAGAGCTCAGCGACGCAGTGGTAAATTTGTTATCGGCGATACACATGGTCTGCCATCTTTTTTCTTCCCAATCTTCGTCACTTTCACACTCATCCCTGTCTATACGGTAGTTGTCAACTTCGGCGTTAAGAGCAAGCTTATACACGCTCTGATCCGAAAGGCTCGAGAATTTAACAACCAGCTCAACGATACGGTCGACACCGGCACCCGATACTCCCGCCTGCTCGTCAAAAAGACCGGAAATCATGCTTAACGGAATTACGTGCTTTTCTGCCGATTCAACCGGTGAAAACTGAGCCGCTCCATCCGGACCGGTGACGAGATATTGTATCGCGGTGTCTATCGGAAGTCCTTCTTCTCCGCTGTCCATGGGCATAACGGAAAAACTGAGATCTCTGATGGCCGCGTTTCCGGAATTAATGATCCTGATTGCCACAGTGTAGTCATAAATCGTATTGCTGCGCACGGCAAAAGTAGCCCTCGGATTTTCCGAGCATGTCTTAAAGGTGCCCTTGTACTCGGTACTCTCGAGCCCGTTATCAAGACGGAACACAAGCTGCCCGCCTGTTCTGTCCTTTGCGGTGATCGTGTAATTATAGGTAGCGTTATTGCGGAATACTTTTGTACTCTTATAATCATCGATGGGGATTCCTCCCTTAAGGCTTCTGAGTTCGGAACCCGATAATTTGATGTTTCTGATGTCTCTTGAATCTTCGGCGTTAACAGCCGTTATCTCAACAGCCGACATGAATTCAAGTGCCTCGATATACAAGGGATCGGCAAGTGTGGCATTGTCTTTCGCAATACCGATGTACATATTGAGCAGGTGGAAGAAATCAGGCTCCTTCGGTCCTTTTTCCGCATGAAGATCAAGGCTGTCGAGTTCACTCCTGTCTTTCAATGTGTAAGTTTCGCCGTACTCGAGAACAGTTTCGCTGAGTGCCTCGCCGTATTCGCTGAGATAATACATTATAACCTCAACCTGTACCTCTGACCCGGGCGTGAAAGGCTTTGCAACACGTAACGAGCCGCCCGATGTGGTTGATTTAACAATTACCTGACCCGTCTCGACTTCTTTGACATGAACCTCAACTCCGTAGCGGGGATCGAGGAATTTTGCATGATCCACGTGAAGATTGTTTAAGAACACGGTAAATACACCGGTCTCAACTTCACCTGTTCTTACAACCGGTTTTTCCCAATTCTCATATTTGGGTCTGTTCTTATCCTTCTTTGAAGGAACATATTCCGCAGGTGCGGGCGGAGCTTTAGGTGCAACTCCGGATGCCGGTGCAGCCGGCGCGGCCGGTGCAGCTGCCGCAGGAGCACCTGTGTCAACGGTAGTCTGGATCGGAGGCATGGGAGTGGGTGTGGGAAGCGGAGTCGCCGTGGGTCTGGGCGTGGGCGTGATACGCACACCGTCATCCTCGGGCGGCAAAGGGTCTCCCGCAGGTTCGGGTATTGACGGAACCTTTGTGGGTCTCGGCGCCCTGGTGGGCTTTTCTCCGGGTTCGGGAGTAAGAATCTCACGTTCTTCTTCCTCGTCCTCTCCCCTTTCATCGGTAGTATCGGTTTCGATCGATTCTTCAGACTGTCCTTCTCCTCCTTGAGTGGACGTTCTTATGATCTCGGGCTGATCGTATTCTGTTTCTTCTGTTTCTTCTGTTTCATCGGCAGGCGTATAATTCGGATCCCCGAAATTGTACACCTTTCTCTCTTCCTCTGTCGTCTCCTCTTCATCCTTGTCCTCTGTGGGTGCGGGCGAAGGAGTGGGCGTCACTTTTTCTCTTACCTTACGCTCTGTGTAAAGGCCGAGCTTTTCAAGGAATTCGATGTATGTATAGCTGTATCCTCCGATCGATATGGTCGCGGTACGTGAAACGGGAGAGATACGCGCGAAGCTGAGCGCATCATTCTCATGGAAATAGTAAGTGATCTCATTTTCCATGAAACGGATAAACGAATTGGCGGGAATCTCACCGGAAGTAGTCAGCGAACCGCCAACCGTGAGCTTATCGGCATTCATATAAAGACCGTTCCCTGCATCGACAAGGATAAAGTCCTCACGGTACGCACGCTCCATGTCGGCGTTAAAGGTAACGCCGCCGCTCATGTAGAGATTTTCGTAGGAATCAACATATTCAAACGTTCCGGTAATGAGCTTATCAACACTGCTTGTGAACATTACTGCGGATCCGTTGTTAATGACATAAGGGAAATTAAGAGAAACGGGGGTATAATCATCACCGATATAATATTTGCCTGACTTTTCAAAGAGGACATCCGACTGCGACGCGCTGATGGCGGGAATGGATGTGACCACCGCATCTTCATCGGCAGCAAAAAGACAGTCATGTACCTGATCGCCGACAAAATAACCGTCGTTAACAAGCACGAGACGTGCTGTGTAGCTGCTCGAAACGATAAAAAAGATCGATGCAATGATAAGTACAAGAGCGATACCGCCCAGGGCAATAAAAAGACCCATGCCGCGTTTCTTCATCCTGTAACCTCCGTTTTCATTTCAAGATTGGTTCTTCGGCAAACACTTTATTTATCCGAAGAAGGAGCCGAACAGCTCCGGTTCGTCAACCACAGGCAACATTGTTTTTTCGTCCTTAAGGAATATCCTTTTAACAACATCCACCCCGACATCTTCAGGATATTTTACAATGATTGAATCATCCTCGAGTATATACCTGTAACATTCATCTTCATCGGAAAGATATACATCAAGCCTTCCTGCACCGTCATAATTAACATAAGAGAGCGCCGGCAGAGTAATCGACGTATCTTTCCAAGTGATAACCGTTTCATCCGTAAAAAGGTAGTTTTCATATCCGTCAAAGAGGATTGCTCTCTTGGGAAGAGGGAACCTCTTATCCCCGTCCAACGATACCGCATAAATCTTTTCGTCTTCGTCCTTCGTTTTTTCGATGTGCGAAAAGGCTGGCAAACAAGAAATCGTCTCCGTAAAGAGATCAAACATGCCGTAGTCGTCGGGAAGCCAGATGTTTTCATCACCGTACATCGGGCTCTTGCCGAGCGTCGCAACAAAATTATCCCTTTTCTGGTACCAGGTATCGTTGAATTTATATATCTCCATATTCTCCGGATATTCATACCTATTGCCGAGAAAGAACTGATGTGTTTTCTCGGTCACCGGGTATTTTATATCATCAATCGGTTTCGGCGGAGCGATTTTCTCTATATCGTCGGGAATCTCAAAGTTCTCAAGACCTCCCTCAGTACTGTCTCTCTCGACAGAGAGTCCCAGGACAGAGAGAAAATCCTCAACAATATAGTCGTGATCATCGATCGTCACAATCGAATCCTTTCGGATGCCGTTGTAATCCCTGTACGCCGTAGTACCGGAAACGGATGCCTTTCTGACCGAATAACCGTCAAAGAAAACAAATTCCATCGGTTTGATAACAAGCTTCTGCCCATACGAGGTTATCGAAAACTCCTTAAGCGCCAGGAAGAGATTTTTGGTACACGAAAGAAGCAAAAGATCCCTTCCCGAATCTCTGATGGTGTAGTCATCTCCGAAAAAACCTTCCCTGATAAGGAACGCATTCCCTTCAAAGGATTTCATACAAAGGTCTGAACCGAGGAATACTGCCTTTTCCCAAGGTATGTAGATATAAGTGCTGTCGTCAAAAAACATGGGGAGCTGCGAGGAAACCGTTTCTCCCTCATATTTTACCTTGCCGTCCGAGATCTTAATGCTGTGATCAGGGGTCAGCACGCAGATGTTATCACTTATATCCGCTTCATTCCCGGGCACCTTCATGACACTGATAAACCTTGATGTGTTCGAAATTGCGTACCCGAAATCCTTAAATACGACTTCTCTCTCTTCTTCCGAAAAAAACGCAACGCCCACAACTATCGCGAGGATCAGCAGAAGCGGAAGCACCACAACAAGCACTTTTTTTGAAAACAGGCTTTTCCGGCTTTTATTATCATCCATGGTCAACTCAAATAATCACTGAGGTTGGAGGGATTCATGAAGAGCATCTGCTCCGAACCGTCAGTTTTGATCAAAATATTTGTTCCTACATCTATCCTTGTACCGTCTCTCATGAGCGCAATCGCTTCGCGACCGATCAGGCTGTACGTCGAGCTCTCTCTCGAGCGCGGATCAAAGTACGAAAGCGATCCGTTGCTTATCGCCGTAAGGTACGAAAAAGGAGCGACATTAATCGTCTTATCTCCGATCGTTACGGTAGTGTCTTCAAAAAAGATGTATGTATCGCGTCCGTCGTAGAGGAAGAAGTCGGAAGCTTCTCTCTCTCCGGATTCGCTGCTCACCGTATAGACCCCGCTCTCAAGGGTGACAAGACTAAGGTTGTCAATCCTTTTTGTGGATGAGATCGCGGGCTGAATGATTGCGTAGGTTCTCGGAAGAAGTATCTTCTCCGTCTTGCTGCCTTGCCCGAAATAAAGGGGCGTCTCGGCGAGCGTTACCTCCGCTCCCGATTTGTCGAGAAGCACGCATCCGTTCCCCTGCTTGCGAACCGTGGTCGGATAATCATAATTAATGAATTCGGATTTGACGCACTGATATATCGGCATGTCAACGCTGACGCTGTCAAGTGCCGAAACAATACTACCCGCAAACACAGCGGTACCTGCAAGAAGACACGCGCAGATCGCTGTACTGATCATCTGTACGGACCTGCGAACTCTTGTTGCGAATTCTTTTGTGGGGCTCGAACGATGCTTCGATGTCGAAGCCGCAAGCAACACATCAAGCGACAAAATCGACCTGGCTGCTTCAACAACCACAAGAAGGATGTTAAACACAACCAATATCACGATAACGCTCTCTCTTTTCTGGACATCCCTCAGGTAAGTCGCGATGATCCCGTTCACATAGATCGCGCCGAGACCGGCTCCGGCAAGTATCACATCCTCGATAAGCCTGATAGCGCATCCGATCAGGATATCCCTCTTAAAGGTCACCACCAGGGTGATTCCCATGGCCGCCACTTCCATGAACGCTGCTGCGATCACAAGCTTTTCGTCATAGTCGTGGACGATCGCGGCTGCCACCAGATAAACAAGGAAGCGTAAGACGATCACGGCCACAGACAAGCTGTCAAGCTGGTCAAAGCCCGCCGCTGTAACCTTAAGTCGGCTCGAGCGGTTATTAAGATCAAATCCGTTAGCCAACTTCATTGTCCTCCTTCAAGAGAATCTTGAACACGTTGTTTTTGATACAGTAGAAGCCCTTTACTCCTTCAATCTTTCTGACGTCGCTATCCGTCACTATTTCAAGCTCGCCGTCCATCTCGCCGAGCGTGGGCATATAGTCAACCATAATGAGGAGGTTCGAGCGTTTATCCTTAAGGCGCACCATGTGCACATCATGGAATACCTCATAACCTGTGGCAAAGCTGATGAGGATCACTTCTATATATTTTTTTTGAAGCTGTTTTTTCATAAGATGACCCTTTCCCGAATACTGCCGTTCGTTCAGTCTCAGCCTTTCTTGTAGTCATACAGGTTACTGATGTAGAGGAAGCGGTTCTCATCGGTTGTATCGTATTTTCCCGCAAGAATTGCTTCAACATCGTCCAGCACGTCCTCGATCTTGACGAAACGACCGGGGATGTTGGTGAACTGCTCGGCAACGAACATGGGCTGTGTAAAGTAGTTGCGAAGCTTTCTCGAACGGTAGAAGATGTTGTAATCCTCTTTTGAAAGTTCCTCAATACCGAGTACGGCAACGATCTCCTCAAGTTCCTCGTAACGGGTCATGTAGCGGAGCACCTCGGCAACAAGGTTATAGTGACGCTCTCCGACCTTCTCTATATCGATCATCTTCGATGATGTACGGAACACATTTACAGCCGGATAGAGACCTTTTTCAGCAACCTTACGGTCGAGAACGATCTGCCCGTCAAAGTGGGAGGTGATCGCGTGAACGGCTGCATCGTTGTAGTCATCCGCAGGGATGAAAACAGTCTGGAAGGATGTAATTGAACCGTCCTCCGTCGAGTTGATCCTCTCCTCTATCTGTGATACATCGGAAAGAAGAGTGGGCGGATAACCGTTGTCGATGGGCATGTTCTCAAGCTCTGCGGAAATCTCGGAGCTTGCCTGCACAAAACGGTAGATGTTATCGACAAACAGGAGCACGTCCTGCTTTAGCTCATCACGCAGGAATTCTGCCTGTGTAAGACCCGAGAATACCGCACGTGAACGCGACATCGAATTCTCGCCCATCTGTCCGAAGGTGATGCTCATCTTCGAAAGCAGATCGCCCTCGATCATTTCGTCGTAGAGTTCCTTACCTTCACGGGAACGCTCGCCGACACCGATAAACACCGAGTTACTCTGGAGGAATTTGTACACGTTATGTATAAGCTCTTTGATAAGGACCGTCTTACCTACACCGGCACCGCCGAGAAGACCCATCTTGTATCCCTTCTGCATGGGAGCGAAGAAATCAAGTACCTTGATTCCTGTCCAGAGGATCTGTCCGTCGGTATTGATCTCCTTAAGAGCCATGTTTCTCTCATATACGTTTTTGGTGTGAGGGTTTTCGATCGTATTTCCATCGATAAGTCGTCCGTAGGAATCGAAAACCTTTCCGAGTATCTCGTCGGAATATTCTGTGCGGAGCCCTCCGTCAACGCGGTCAACCTCTACGCCGCGTGTCAATCCGATTACGCTGTCAAAAGGTACGGCAATAGCAAGATTACCTTCGATCTGCGCGATCTCAAAACGGTTTTTGTGGTCGCTTCCGACAGTCTCTACGATATCCTTTACCCTAACATCAGTTTTATCAAGCAATATCTCGACCCTCATCGAAGAAACTGCGATTATTCTTCCAAGACTCATTGTTTAACGACCTCCTGCCTTTGCCATCTTTTTTGTGAAATTATCTATAACCTTCTCGAATTCCTTTGCAACTCTCTCTTTTCTGAACTGAACGAGCTGCTCGGCTTCGATCTCTTCAATCTTCTTGAGAGACTCCGAGGTCGAATTCTGACGATAAATGTTCTCCGAAGCATAGCTGTTGACCTCGGCGATCTTAACCTCGTAGTTGACGTAGCTCGTGAGCAGGTCGTAAAGGATCCTGTTCGCGTCACCCTCCACGAAGAAATCCTCCGTGTAGACCTTTGTTCCGACTTCTATGTCAAAGGGGAAGATCTTCTTCTTTGTGATCTCAATTCTCGACATGTTGTAGAAGTGGTTGTATATCAGGTTGATCTGCGAATGCTGCTTGCCCATGATGGTTTCAACGAGAAATTCATGGATCTTGTCGTAATCCGAGTAGAATTCTTCACGAGGAAGCGCAAGGACAACCCCGGGAGCGCTCTGCCTGAGCTTTCTGCCGACCAGGATCTTGTCGGCTTCGATGTCGCGTTCGATGTACTGATTTACGGTAAAGTTGATATTTCCGCAAAAACCGAAATCACTACCGATGTAGATGTTGAGCGGTGGCTTTGTTTCGTCGATGCTCCACAGCTTTTTGTCGAGCTGGAAGTTTCTGTTGTTGGCGATCAGGTCGATGATGTCCGATGCTTCTCTCTCAAGCTTCAGGTATTTCTCGGCTTTCTTACGCGCTTTATCGACACGTATGAGGGCGTGGAAGTTCATGACCTTCACTATCGGCTTTATCCTCATAAACTCTGTCCCCCCTGTTAACTCATATCAACAAGTCCGTCAAACATGTGCTGCATTTCTTCGGGCGGTATGGGAGAGAATTTGTACTGGCGGAGCTTGTTGCGAATGGCCTTGCCGTTACGCATGCTCTTTAAGAGCTCAGGGCTCATCTCGTCCTCGTTTGCAAGCTCATAAACATCACACTTCTCAAGGTATGCAAGGAGCTGACGCCTTACAACGGCGCCCACCGCCTTCATCTCTCTGGTCTGAACGGCACCGCCGAGACGGGATACCGAAAGACCGTATTCTATTGCGGGCTTGTTGCCCTTCTCGAAGTTTTTCGTTGAAAGAACGATCTGTCCGTCTGTGATGGAAATGATGTTACTCGAAATGTAGTCGGTGATGTCTCCTCCCTTTGTCTCGCAGATCGGGAGTATTGTTACCGAGCCGCCGTCCTTATGCTGACATCCTCTTTCAAGAAGACGCGCATGTGTGTAGAAAATGTCAGAGGGATAAGCATCACGACCGGGAACGGTTCCCGTAAGGAGTCCGATCTCACGGCAAACATCCGCATGACGCTTAAGATCATCGATGCAGACAAGCACGTCTCTTCCCTCAAGCATGTACTTCTCAGCCACAGCGAGCCCCATGAAAGGCGTCGTCTTGATAACGGGGGGGAATTCATCGTTAAATGCGCTGATGATGATGGTGTATTCCATGGCTCCGCGCTTTAAGAGCTCATAGAAAACATTCTTGATCTCCTTCTTTGTCTTGCCTACCGCGATGTAGATGCAGAGCATGTCACGACCCTTCTGATTAACGATGGCATCCAGACAGATCTGGGTCTTGCCGGTACGCTTGTCGCCGATGATGAGCTGACGCTGACCCTTTCCTACGGGGTAGATCATGTCCACTCCGGTGATTCCTGTCTGCATGGGACGGCTCACCTTTCCTCTGTCCATGATGGGGATGGGAGGAGTCTCGATAGCAAGCTCGATGGTGTTGTCAAATTTCTGGTCGTTCATACGGTCCACGCCAAACATATCGACGATATGACCGATGGAATCGGGAGAGAAAATGCCCTTAAATTCAACTCCCGTTGTGTGTACCGCATCGCCTACATAAATGTCGTCCGTCTTACGGATAAGAGCCACATAAATGCGGTTACGTCCGATCGCACTGACGTAACCCTCTGCCTTTCCGTCGATGACGATCTTCTCGAAATAAGCGGCTCCGTCAAGACCCTCCACTTCGATGATATAATTCTTGATTCCCGCAACACGACCTACTTCATGAATATTTTTTCTGTCCATGATATCACGGCACTTGCGATCCACGAGTTCCTCAACATGCTTGCTCATAAAAATCTATACCCCCGGTTTCTGTAATCCTTTTATTTTCAAATATAGTCCAAACAACCCGATCCTTATCCGAGCTCCGTACGGTGAATTCCGAAATCATAGAGTTTTCTGCCCGCTATGATCTGGATCCCTTCGCAAAGTCCGCTGTCATAAACGGTCTTAACAAGCGGTGAGAGATCCGAGAAATCATCATCCTTCTCTCCGGTACGAACCACGACAGAAGGATCGATACGGTCTTTTCTGCATTCAAGCCAGTAAAGGAATCTGTCCGTTGTGTCAAATCCGCCGCGCTCTTCCTCGTAAAGGTCAAGCAGCTTTTGTCCGTCCCCGTCAAGCGAGTCTCTCAGGATCTCGAGCTGCTCATCGTTCTCAAACGCCAGCATCCTGTAGCAGGTTTCTCCGCCCAGACTATCACAGATATCCTCGATGACCTTATATTCATGAGAAGTATCCGGAACATCATAGGACGCGAGAAAGTCCTTCACAAGACCTCGCCTGTCGAACGAAAAATGCTCGCGCATGTTTCTGTAATCCTTTTTGAGATCCGGACTGCAGTAACCGGTCGTCCTGGTGAAGAACATCTGCCCCGTGGGAACGGAATGCTCATCTTCGATTCCCTCAAGCTCCCTGAGCCTTCTCTCAAGCGCATCCACACGGTTCTGAACACTTTCAAGCCTCGCTTGCTTTTCTTCGATAAGATCGTCATAAATGAGGATCCTGTCGCTGACGTTCGACTTGAGGTTCTTTTCCGCCTCCCTCGAGTAGATCGCGATGATCATGAAGATCACAGCCACAGCAACTATCAGGAGCGCGATAACTAATACTATCTCACTGCTCATCTGTCTTCATCCCTCTCTTATATCAGATTCAGATTGCATACGGATTGAAATAAAGGAGAAGGAATATGAGTGCAAATAACACAAGCAGCAGTATCGTCATGACTACCGCAATGATCATGACGGAATGAACGATGTCATTCTTTGTTTCAGGGTTACGACCAACTGCCTCGGCAACCTTTGATCCGAGGATACCCAGTCCGATCCCGACACCGAGAAAAGCAAGACCGAGCATAGTTCCGATGGCTGTCATTGTTGATGAAAGTATTGATTCCATAAGTACATTCTCCTAT
>JAEEGL011570608.1_pt1 | contig 26528 bp, 23 predicted proteins | sample 9134231 | NCBI WGS metagenome assembly JAEEGL01 (sample SAMN16246548, study PRJNA631951) | gut metagenome | biome: gut microbiome; feature: rumen; material: fiber-attached | host: Bos | place: Iran: Karaj | collected 2018-10 | reverse complement strand
TGCCCGCCAACCTGCTGCAGGCCCAGCGCGACTATTTCGGCGCGCACACCTATGAGCGCGTCGACGCGCCGAGAGGCGAATTCTTCCACACCAACTGGACGGGACACGGCGGCGATACCGCCTCGAGCAGCTATAACGCGTAAATGCGAAAAGGAGTATGAACATGAATCTTCCCTACAAGCCGGATCTATCCAACAAAGTCGCCGTGGTCACCGGCGGGGCGGGCGTGCTGTGCCGCGAATTCTGCAAGGCGCTCGCGCTGTGCGGCGCAAAGGTCGCGATCCTCAACCGCACGCTCTCCAAGGCAGAGACTGTGGCAGAAGAGATCAAGGCGCTGGGCGGCGAGGCGATCGCCGTGGCCGTCAACGTTACCGACCCTGTCAGCGTGAATACCGCCCATCAGGCGGTGCTGGAAGCCTTCGGCCCCTGTGATATCCTCATCAACGGAGCCGGCGGAAACGACCCCACCGCTACCTCAGATGACGAATTCTTCTCCCTGGACACGCTGAATGATCCGGACAAGAAGAGCTTTTTCGATCTCACGACCGAGGGTTTTTCCAAGGTCTTCGACCTGAACATCATGGGCACGCTTGTGCCGACCCAGGCTTTTGCCCGGGATATGACGGACAAAGGCGGCTGCATTCTGAACATCAGTTCCATGAATGCGTTTACACCTCTGACAAAGATCCCTGCCTACTCTGCGGCCAAGTCCGGCATTTCCAACTTCACCCAGTGGCTGGCGGTACACTTCGCCAAATGCGGCATCCGTTGCAATGCCATCGCGCCGGGCTTTTTCTCCACTGCTCAGAATAAAAAGCTCCTGTGGAACGACGACGGCACGCCCACGGCCCGCACTGGCAAGATCCTCGCCGCGACGCCGATGGGTCGCTTTGGTGAGCCGGAGGAACTGGTTGGCTCCGTCCTTTTCCTGCTGGATGAGAAATGCTCCGGTTTCATCACCGGCGTGGTGCTGCCCATCGACGGCGGCTTCAACGCCTACTCCGGGGTATGAGCATGGAGATCGACCGCATTGCGAAAACTGAACAGGGCCTGGACCGGGAAGAGATTCGGCAGGCCCTTTTGGCCTCTCTGGAGGGCCGCTGTGTAAAAAAGGCACTGCTCTTGCCGCCAGACTTCACCCGTTACCACTCCAATGCAGGCTATATTACAAACGTGTATTACCACGCGCTCACAGAGCGCGGAGCGGAGGTGGATATCCTGCCCGCCCTCGGCACCCACGAGGCCATGAGTGAGGCACAGCTGGACGCCATGTTTGGGGATATCCCACATGAGCGCTTTCTGGTTCACAACTGGCGGTGTGACGTGGTAAAGCTCGGCGAGATCCCGGCTGACTTTGTCTCCCGGATTACTGAAGGTCTCTGGACAGAGTCGGTCAGCGTGGAGATCAACCGCCGCGTCATGGACGAGAGCTATGACTTGATCGTGTCTCCGGGGCAGGTGGTGCCTCACGAGGTGATCGGCATGTCCAATCACGCAAAGAACCTCTTCGTGGGTGTGGGCGGCAGCGACATGATCAACAAGAGTCACATGATCGGCGCGGTCTACGGCATGGAGCGCATGATGGGCCGCGACCACACGCCGGTCCGCAGGCTCTTCGACTACGGCATGGAGCACTTCCTGAAGGACCGTCCCATTTTGTTCGCCCTCACTGTGACCACGGCACCGGGCGGAGAAATCTGTACTCACGGCCTCTTCATCGGGGAAGGACGCGAATGCCTCACCAAGGCGATAAAGCTGGCACAGGAGAAGAACATCGACTTTGTGGAACACGGCATCCGCAAATGTGTGGTGTACCTCGACCCCTCTGAATTCAAAAGCACCTGGCTTGGCAACAAGGCGGTCTACCGCACGCGCATGGCCATGGCCGACGAGGGAGAGCTGATCATCCTCGCGCCCGGTGTGGAGCGCTTCGGCGAGGATAGAGAGTGCGATCACCTGATCCGCAAGTACGGCTATCGGGGCAGGCTCCACACGCTGGAGCAGTTCAAGAAGCCGGAGAATCAGGATCTGCGGGACAATATGGGCGCGGCCGCGCATTTGATCCACGGTTCGTCCGACGGGCGTTTCTCCATTACCTACGCGGTGCAGAGCATCTCCCGGGCGGAAATCGATGGCGTCGGCTTTCAGAGCGCGGACTATGCGGAGATGAGTCGGCGATATGATCCCGCAAAGCTCCAATACGGCCATAATACCGTAGACGGTGAGGAGATCTACTTTATTCCGAATCCGGCCCTGGGACTCTGGATCAACAAGGAGACATTTGAAAAATGAGAGCCTTTATGGATCAGGACTTCCTTCTCTCCACGGAGACAGCAAAACAGCTCTACCACGAGCATGCTGCCGGGCAGCCCATCATTGACTACCACTGCCATCTGAACCCACAGGAGATCTTTGAAGATCGGCATTTTGAAAACATTACCCAGGTCTGGCTGGGCAGCGACCATTACAAATGGCGGCTCATGCGCGCCGCCGGCGTGGACGAGCGGTTCATCACCGGCAACGCCCCTGACCGGGAGAAGTTTCAGAAGTGGGCGGAGACCCTGAGCCTCGCCATCGGGAATCCCCTCTACCATTGGAGCCACCTGGAGCTGCGCAGCTACTTCGGCTATACCGGCACCCTCAACGGCGACACGGCCGATGAGGTCTGGCAGCTGTGCAATGAAAAGCTCAAGAACCTCTCCGCACGGCAGCTGATCATGAGCTCGAACGTGAAAGCCCTCTGCACGACAGACGACCCAGCGGATTCGCTCGAGTGGCACAAAAAAATCGCCGAGGACAGATCCTTCAGCGTGAAGGTGCTCCCCAGTTTCCGCCCGGACAAGGCGCTGGGCATTGAAAAAGCGGATTACCCGGACTATCTGAAGCGTCTCGGAGAGATTGCAAGCTTTGGACAGCTCGTACAGGTGCTCAAAGAGCGGCTTGCGTTCTTCGTCTCCCTGGGCTGCCGGGTTTCCGACCATGGTCTGGAGGCTGTGCCATACGCGCCTGTGGCGGAGACGGAGGTCGAGGCGATCTTCCAAAAACGCCTCTCCGGCAAGATCCCCTCGGAGTGGGAGCAGAAGCAGTTCAAGACGGCGCTGCTGCTTGCGCTGGGGCGGGAGTACCATCGCCACGGCGTGGTAATGCAGCTGCACTTCGGCGTGATCCGGGACAATTCCCAGCGTGTATTCTGTGCCCTTGGCCCGGATGCGGGGATCGACTCCATCGGGGATCCGGTCCCCGTCAAGGAGCTGGCCGCATTCCTGAACGCGCTGGACGAGACGGACGAGCTGCCGAAAACCATTCTCTACTCGCTCAACCCCAACGACAACGCGGCAATCGAGACCGTCATGGCCTGCTTTCAGGGCAGCTGCTTCGGCAAGCTCCAGCACGGCAGCGCATGGTGGTTCAACGACCACAAAAGCGGGATGCGGGAGCAGCTGACCAGTCTCGCCAATGAAGGCATGCTCTGCACCTTTGTGGGCATGCTCACCGATTCCCGCAGCTTTCTCAGTTACGCGCGGCATGAGTATTTCCGCCGCATCCTCTGTGACCTGATCGGCAGCTGGGTGGAGAACGGGGAATATCCCAACGACCCGAAGCTGCTGAAAACCATCGTCGAGGGCATCTGTTTTGAAAACGCAAAACGTTACTTTCTGCTGTGATGAGGTGATCCGTCCTGCCATCCTCTGGAACGAATGGCGCACAGCGGAGAAGCCGTAGTATCTCAACACTGTTATCGGCAGGCTTGGCGATGCCTTTCCAACGTGTATTCTCTTATTTCTCATTTCCACGAAGGGTATTTTTGTGGCAGACATCAGAAAAACCGAAATAATAAGCATCTGCACAATAATTGTCCCCTCTGTGCCTGATAAAAGTTTGCCGCTTCAAGAACAGTTCATCCTGTTTTTTGAAAGTGAAAGGAATAGTATCTTACTATTCCTTTCACTTTCAAAAAGATGAGCATGGAAATGATAATGATAATGAAAGTTACTTTTATATAGGAGATACTTTCATTTTCATAAATGAACGTGATTCGCTTTCATTCATGAAACCGTTTCATTTTCATTCGTCCATCAATGTTTCCCTGTGGTCCTTTCTTTTGTCATAACCGTGATAACATCCGTATTCCTCCGGAAAATCATCCAAAGTTTCCTCCTTTTTCAAAGTGCGGCAGAGCTTTTCCTCTGTACAGCGGGTTTTCAGATTTCCATGTGTCCGCTGACAGCTGCAGATTTCACCTCTGATGAATTAAGCACACCCCCATTACTGTCTGTTTTATTGGACAGTAATGGGGGTGTGCTTAGGATTAATTGAAAAAATACTTTTGTGTATCCTGAGAAATGAATAACCGGGGCAGCCCGCGGAGGCTGTCCCGGTTTGCGGATCCGGTAAAACGCACAGGCTTCCTGACTTACAGGAAACTGGAAACTCCGTAGCTGTTCACCAGTGCATCCAGCTTTTCTCCGGCCTTGCACATCGGGCACTGGTTGGGGGCCACAGAACTGTAATCCCCGAGGATCTTTGACTGGAAGATCGAAGTGACCGGGAATCCGCCGCACTGCTCCAGGCAGGAGAAAATGCTGCAGATCCCGACCGGATCACCGCCGTAATAGCGGGTTGCTGCGATCGCATCCTGAACAGCTGTTCCTGTTGTGACCGAGGCTGCCAGAAGCAGAACATGACGGCCGCGGATCAGATGTGCGATGTTCTCACGGAAAATCTGCAGATTTCCGCTCGTGATTTCCGGAGTGATCACGTAGATCGTGTCATGCTCGTTTTTGTTTTTGATCCCGGCGCTGATCAGTTCTTCGGCGAGGCAGGCACCAAGGACTTCTGTCCCGTCGAGACACAGGATGGTGTCCACATATTCGGATGCATGATACTTGACCGCCAGCTCACGGGCAGCCTGCCGTGCTTCCGAAAGGCGGTGCTTGGTATAGGTCATGTCGATGTAATAATTTATATGGCTGTGCGTGGTGGCAAAGTGCCCCTTTGCGGCACGAAGGGGGATCTCACTGACTTCACTGTGGAAATGGATCGTCGGAAAAATCATTCGCTTGCTCACTCCTTTTTTTGAACTGTTGTTTTTCGGAATAATTCCTGTTGAAACCATCTTATCACAGGATATATCCGTACACAATGCTTTTCTGAACGGCACAGCTGCTTTCACACCGCCGCAGTTCTTGCTTTTTTGCCCTGTTCTTCTTATAATATCGTCACGCAGTTTTCTCTTCTCAGTACATATGAAAGGAGATCCGATATGGTTCCGCAGCTGTCCATCATTTTCATGGCCGTCACCTGTCTGATTTCGTTTGCTCTCCCGGTGGGTCTGTTTCTCTATTTTCGCAAAGTATACAACGCCGATATCCTTGCCTTTCTGATCGGATGCGCTGTCATGCTCGTTTTTTCCATGATGCTGGAATCATTTGCCCATCAGCTGATTCTGAACGGGTCTCCGCTTGGCGCGCCCATTCTGAGCAGCCCATGGCTCACCGCGCTCTACGGCGGCCTGATGGCGGGGCTATTTGAAGAGACCGGACGCCTTGTTGCCTTTCGCACGGTTCTCCGCCGCGGGCTCGGAAAGGACGCCAACGCTCTGATGTACGGCGCCGGACACGGCGGCTTTGAAGCCGCCGTTCTCGTAGGCTTTTCCTATATCAGCAATCTTGCGACCGCGAAGCTGATCAACTCCGGAAATCTTTCCTCCATCACCGCCTCCCTTTCCGGGGATATCCTCGCGCAGACCGAGCAGGTCATTCAGACTCTCATCGAAACGCCCCCCTACCAGTACCTTCTCGCAGGAGTTGAACGCATCTCGGCCATGGCCCTTCAGATTGCTCTTTCCGTTCTGGTCTGGTTCGCCGTAAAAAAGCAGGGGCATATACGCTTTTATCTGCTGGCTGTTCTGATCCATTTTCTGGTGGATGCCGTCAGCGTTCTTCTCGGTGCCACGACGCTCCCCATGTTCGTTACAGAGATCGTTATCGCGGTCATGGCCGCTGCGGTCTGTTTCCTCTCGTATCGGGTATGGGCCGCGAACAAGACCGACCCGGACACTGAGGAACCTGCCGCCGTGCAGTAAGGATCTTGTGCAAATGAAACGGTTTCTTCCTCTTCTTCTGCTGTTCTTTTTCCTGCTGACCGCCTGCGGGAAAGTGCAGTCTCCGGTTTCCCCCGCTCTTTCGGATGTGCCGGAAGAAACGCCTGCTCCCACTCCTCCGGCATCCGTTCCGGTACGGACTCCCGCTGTTGAAGAGACAGCGTCTCATTCTCCCGAACCTGACTGGCGGGCATCCTACCAGCCTGTCTTCGACTGTTACGCTTCTCTTATGGATGCCCTTGACAAAGATGCGTTCGATTTTGAAGATCTGACGTACGATCTCACTCCGAACATCGAACTGCTGAAATACAGCAAAGCCAGACTCGGTTACTGCCTGCAGGATCTGGATGGAGACGCGGTTCCGGAGCTTCTGACCGGCCTGATGACGGATGATTACTACTATTCCAATATTGCGCTGTCCCTCTTTACTCTGAAGGAAGGACAACCGGAAATGATCTTCGCAAGCATGGCCCGTTCCCGGTATGAGTATTTCTCAGAAGGTGGTTTCCTCTATGAAGGTTCCGGCGGAGCCGCCTATTACGATGTTTTCGTATGTCACTACTCCGATGCCGGGATATTCGAGGAATACGGGGCATTCCATGAGGGTGACCGGGGCTTCTTCCTTGTCACAGCCGGAGGGAAAAGCACCGGGATCCTTACTGATATCAGTGAAGGTTCCTTCTATGAATACGTTGACCGGCTGAATCAGATGATCGGATCTGCTCCGATACTGACCATGATGGAGATCTATGAAGGATAAGCGTTCTTTCGGGCCGACTCTGGCCTATTCCGCTGTTCAGGGCACTTACTGGATGACGATCTGCGCTGCGATCGCCTTTGCCGTCGTACATCTGCAGGGCCTCGGATACAGCAACACCGAGCTCGGATTCATCCTCGCCGCCGGCAATCTGTCCGGTGCTGTGCTGGGTCCTGCCGTTTCCGCCCGCATCGACAGGGATCCCGCGGTCAAGCCTTCTTTTCTCGTCCCGGTTTTCCTTGCCGCACAGGCGCTCGCGCTGCTCACACAGGTCTTCTTCCCTGTACGCGGTGCGGTGATGACACTGGCCGTGCTTTTTCAGATCGGCTTCAGTCTCACCGTCAATTCGATCAATCTGAAACTCTATGTGGACTGTCTCTCTCAGGGACACAGCATCGATTTCGGAATTGCCCGCGGTGCCGGTTCTCTTGCCTTTGTTTTTATTTCCGTTATTCTCGGAAAACTCGTTTCCCGTCTGGGAGTGCATGTTCTGCCTGTTTCAGGGCTCGTTTTGTGTTTGCTCCAGCTGTTTGCCCACCTGACGATGTGCCGCTTCGTCTCCTATCGGGACAGAAGGGAGGAGCAGTGGGAAAAAGCCTCGGACCTGTTCGGATTCTTTGCCCGGTACCGCCGTTTCTGCATTCTCCTGCTCGGGACGGTATTTCTTTTCTTTGCCCATAATTCGGTTTTCAATTTCCTGATCAATGTAACGAGAAATGTGGGCGGTGATACCGAAACCATGGGCTGGCTCAATGCTTATATCGCTGCCGTTGAGATTCCTGTGATGCTCCTGTTTTCAAGACTCCGGAAACGGGCAGCCTGCACAACGCTTCTTTCCCTCTCATTTCTCTGCTTTGTTCTCAAAGGCATCGCTGTGGCGCTGGCTTCCAGTGTTCCGGGCCTTGCGGCTGCTTTTCTCCTGCAGGCACCGTCCTTTGCACTGTATACCGCAGCGATCGTGCCCTTTGTGAATGAAGAGATCCGTTATGAGGATTCCGCGAAGGCGCAGAGCCTGATGTATACGATGACCACCGTCGGCACGGTCCTTTCCAGTGTCATCAGCGGGAGACTCTATGATACGATCCCGGTCCGTTCCGTGCTCTGGATCTGTGTGGCTGCTGCATTTGCCGGTGCGATGATTGCACTCGTTTCTCTTCGCCGGCGGGAGGAATCCTGAACCGCAATAAACCGACAAAGAAAAGGAACCCCCTCTTCCTCTTAGGAAGAGGGGGTTCCTTTATCTTACAGAAGATCTGCCGTTTCATAAATCAGGCGTTCGCTCTTTTCCCAGCCGAGGCAGGCGTCGGTGATGCTCTTTCCGTAGACTTCTCCGCCGACCGGCTGGTTCCCGTCCTCGATATAGCTTTCCACCATGAACCCCTTGACAAGTTTCTTCAGTCCGCTCTCATGCCGGCAGGAATGCAGAACCTCTTTCAGGATCCGGGGCTGCTCGAACGGGTTCTTCCCGCTGTTGGCATGGTTGCAGTCGATCACTGCGGCAGGATTCTGCAGATTCCACTGATCATACAGCTCCAGAAGATGCAGAAGAGTCTCATAATGATAGTTCGGATAGGACACTCCCCGCTGGTCCACATACCCCCGCAGGATCGCATGCGCATAGGGGTTCCCGAACGAGTGTCCCTCCCAGCCGCGGTAGATGAAATCATGCTGGTGCTGCGCAGCCAGAATCGCATTCATCATGACTGTCAGGTCTCCGCTTGTCGGATTCTTCATTCCGGCCGGACACTCGATCGCGCTGGCAGTGAGCCGGTGCTGCTGGTCTTCGACCGACCGGGCCCCGACAGCCACATAGCCGAGCAGATCATCCAGGTATTTGTGATTTTCCGGATACAGCATCTCATCTGCACAGACGAATCCCGTCTCTTTGACTGCCCGCATGTGCAGTTCCCGTGTAGCGATGATGCCCTTGAACAGATCCGGCCGGGCATTCGGATCCGGCTGGTGCACAAGGCCCTTGTAGCCTTCTCCCGTCGTTCTTGCCTTATTGGTATAGATCCGGGGAATGATCAGGATCTTCTCTTTCACCTGCTCCTGCACCGGGATCAGGCGGGAGATATAATCGATCACGCTGTCCTCGTTATCCGCAGAACAGGGTCCGATGATCAGAACGAGCTTGTCGCTTTTTCCGGAAAAGATCGTCTTCAGCTCCGTTACCGTTCGCTCTACCCTTTCCGCCATTTCCGCCGTCAGCGGATACATCTCCTTCGTCTCCATCGGGATGGGCAGTTTTCGTTTGAAATCCATATTCATATCTGAAAATCTCCTTCTCGCATCAAAGATCGAAATAGGCCCGCCGTTCCGTGCTGAGCCGCATTTTTCTGCGAAGGCCTTCCTCGTCTTCGCCGGCCAGAAGATCCCGCAGTTCCCGGAATTCTCCGATAAACAGATCCATCTGCCGCAGGAGGTCATCCCGATTGAGAAGGAACAGCTCACTCCACATGGCATCATTGATCCGGGCGATCCTCGTCAGGTCCCGGAAGCTGTCACCGGTATAGTCCACGAGATGCCGGTTATCCGAGCAGGTCATGAGTGCAACGGCGATGCAGTGTGTAAGCTGGCTGAGAAAACCGATCATTTCGTCATGTTCTTCCGGTGTCAGGATGCTGACTTTGCGAAAGCCCAGGATTTGTCCCAGACTTCTGCACCATTCGATCGCTTCCGGCGTATTCTGCGCGGTCGGTGTTACGATGTAGTTTGCCTCCCGGAAGATTCGGTCATCGCTGTTCTCCACGCCATAGACCTCTCTGCCCGCCATGGGATGAGAGGCTATGAACTCCACATCCGGCCGCAGCATGTTCTGGATATCATAAACGATGCAGCGCTTGACGCCCGTTACATCCGTCAGAAGTGCGCCGGGTTTCAGATGCTGCTGGTTTTCCCTGATCCAGTCTTTAAAGACATGCGGGTAAAGAGCAAAAATCACCGCATCCGCCCTGCCGATCAGACCCGTATCCGCCCCGGTGCTCCCCTCATCGATGATCCCGTTCGTGAGAGCATAGTCGATCGTCTCCTGTCTGCGGGCAAGCGCTGTGACGTGATATCCCAGACGTTTCAGGGCTTTTGCATAGCTTCCGCCCATCAGTCCGAGTCCGACGATCAGAATGTTACTTTTCGATATCCATTCCATTTTCGATCTCCATCCTTACTCCGGTTTTTTCCAGCCGTTCAAAAAAGTCCGGAAAGCTTTTCCGCACTGCCTCCGCTCCGCACAGGACACCGCCGGTCTGCAGGCACAGGACCGTCAGAGCCATCACGATACGGTGGTCATTGTGTCCGTTCAGTTCCTCTGTCGGAGGCAGAACCCCGCAGCCGACCGTGATGCGGTTTTCTCCGATCGTCATTTCGACTCCGAATTTCCGCAGTTCTTCCTTCATTGCTTCTCCGCGGTCGCTCTCTTTGATCCGCAGTCTGCCCGTTCCCCTGAAGATCCCTCCATGATGAAGGGCAGCATAAGCGAAGAGGACCGGTCCGAGATCCGGGCAGTCGGAAATATCCAGTTCAGCCTTTTCCTGTTCAAGCCGGCGAAAGCACTCCCGGCAGATGCGGTCGCCCTGCAGGCTGCTTTCGTTGAGCCCGTCCGCGGGGATCCCCATTGCCAGGAAAAATGCCGCATTCGACCAGTCTCCCTCCACCGTTTCGCCCCGTGCTCTGTAGTGCTGTCCGCCCGGGATACAGAGCGTGTTTTTCTCTTCCCAGTCCGTACGGATCCCGAAGCGCCGAAGCGCGTCGCGCGTCATTTCGATATAGGAGCGGCTCTCGACCGGAGGAATGATCTCAATCCGGCTGTCGCTTTCCAGCAGAGGGAGCGCAAACAGAAGGCCGCTGATAAACTGGCTGCTGATTCCGCCTTCTACGGCAAACGTTCCCGGTCTCAGCTTTCCGCGCACTTTCAGAAACGATCCGCCCCTTTCACAGGGCAGTTTCTGTCCTGCCAAGATTTTTTCATAGACAGTCAGTGGTCTGCTGAAGAGCCCCGGACTGCCTTCCAGTCGTTTTTCCGATTCGGAAAGAAGGCAGAGCGGAAGGAAAAACCGCAGGGTACTGCCGCTCTCCCGGCACGGGTAGATCGCTTCCCGGGCAAGGGTCGGGTCAGTCCCGCGCACAGTCACATCCTCTCCCTCGATGCGCAGATCCGCGCCAAGCGCCTGCAGGCAGTCTGCTGTGGCCAGAATATCCTGGGACAGGGCTACATTCCGGATGACGCTCTCTCCCTGTGCAAGACCTGCACAGAGCAGCAGCCTGTGTGCGATGCTTTTACTCGGAGGCGCAGCAGTACGGCCCGACGGAACGGATGGATACAGCCTCACTTTCATTTCCCGGCCTCTTTCATCAGCAGTTCCATCGCTTCAAGATAGCCGTTCAGACCATGCCCGCTGATCGTTGCGATGCAGGCAGCGCGGATATAGCTGATCTGCCGGAACTCTTCCCGCGAGGAAACATCCGAAATATGGACTTCGACGGCCGGGATGGAAACCGCTTTCAGGGCATCCAGCAGGGCAATGCTCGTATGGGTATAGGCAGCCGGATTGATTACGATCCCGTCCGCATTGCCATAAGCCTGCTGGATCCTGTCCACCAGATCGCCCTCATAGTTCGACTGGTACAATTCCACATCGATTCCCTTCTCCCGGGCAAAATTCCACACTTTTGCGCAAAGCGCTTCATAGCTCTCCTCCCCGTAGATCCCCGGTTCCCGTATCCCCAGAAGGTTCAGGTTCGGCCCGTTTATCACCAGTATTTTCATTTCAGCTTCTCCAGAAGTTCTTCCGCAGTGTTTTCCGGTGTCCCCCGGATCACTATGCGCAGATCTGCCGCTGCCATGTATTTCGGATAGCGTTCCGAATACAGACGGCGGATCTTTTCTCCGTCATCCGCCAGCGGGCGGTCGTCTGTCGGCTGGAGCTGTCCGGGATCGCGGTCGAGAAACACCACCGTCCCGTTCGATTTCAGCACATCTACGTTTTCACTCCGTAATATGGCGCCGCCTCCGGTGGAAACAATCTTTCCCCCGCTTCGGGATATTTCTTTCAGGATCTCGGACTCCATATTCCGGAAAGCCTGTTCCCCCTTCAGACGGAAGATTTCCGTGACAGGCATTCCCGCCCGCTCCACGATCTTTTCGTCTGTATCCACCATTTCCCGGCCCAGTTTCTTTGCAAGCAGTCTTCCAAGGGTGGTTTTTCCGCTGGATGGCATTCCCGTTAGTACGACATTCCTTTTTTCAAATACGGTCTCCCGGTAGATGCTCTCAATGCAGTCGTTTCCGAAAGATTCTCCCGTAAAGATCTCCGCTGCCAGCACTGCCTGAGCGACCAGCATATACAGTCCGTTTTCCGCCGGAATCCCTTTCTCTCTTGCCGTACGTACGAGCCGGGTGGTAAGCGGATTGTAAACCACATCCACAACACCTTCCAGACAGGGCAGCTTCCCGGGATCGACTGCCATTCCGTCTGTTGCCGGATACATTCCCGCCGGGGTCGTGTTGATCAGGATCTGTGCATCGGCATGCTCCCGATAAGCTTCCTCATATGATATGCATCCTTCTTTTTCGCTGCGGCTGAGTTTGTGGATCTCTGCCGCACCATATCCGTCCGCCACGGCTTTTGCTGTTTTGCTGGTCCCGCCTGTCCCTGCGATCAGGACTTTTTTTCCTTTGAGGTCCAGACCCATTCTGCGGATCAGTGCTTCCATTCCGCCGAAATCCGTATTGTCGCCCAGAAGCTTCCCGTTCCGGTTCACGATAGTATTCACGGCGCCGATAGCTTCCGCCCGGTCCGTGATCTCGTCCAGATAGGGAATGACCGTCTGCTTGTAAGGGATCGTGACATTTATCCCGGCAAAGTCTTTTTCCCTCAGAAAAGCATCCACTTCCCCGGGAGCAAGTTCCTTCAGGATGTATTCATATCTGTTCAGTTTTTCGTGGATCTCCCTGGAAAAGCTGTGTCCCAGCTTTTCCCCGATCAGTCCGTACTGCATTTTTTCTCCCCCAGCCAGTCTGTTCCGCAGCGCTGTGCCAGCAGATCACACAGCACGATTGCCGTCATGGAATCCACCACCACTCTCGCCCGGTGGATGATTGCCGGATCGTGCCGGCCTTTCACAGTAAGCGTCACGTCTTCTCCCTTCCGGAAATCTATCGTCTGCTGTTCCCGGAAGATGGTCGGGGTCGGCTTGACCGCACAGCGGAACAGGAGCGCCATCCCGTTCGTGATTCCTCCGTTGACCCCGCCGTTGTTGTTGCTGTCTGTCCGTACTTTCGCCCCTTCCATGCGGAACGGATCGTTGAATTCACTTCCGCGGAGATCTGCTCCATCAAAGCCCGCTCCGAACTGAACGCCTTTGATACCCGGGATCGAAAGCAGGCCATGCGCCAGGCATCCTTCCACTGTATCGAACCAGGGTTCTCCGATTCCTGCGGGAACTCCCGTCACAGCCGTTTCCAGGATCCCTCCCACGCTGTCGCCTTCTTCAGCCGCTTTCCGGATGGCTTCCTGCATGTCCGTTCCTGCTTTTTCATCCAGAACAGCAAACCGTTTTCCTTCCAGTTCCGCGAGGTCCCTTTCCAGATCTCCGAAAGCACGGTCGCCGATCCCGGCACAGCGGGCAATATGCGTACCGACCCGGATCCCCTTTCTCTGCAGCGCTGTGATCGCCACTGCACCGGCCGCCGTCAGCGCGGCTGTCACTCTTCCCGAAAAATGGCCGCCTCCGCGATAGTCTTCAAACCCATGATACTTCACATAGGCGGTATAGTCGGCATGTCCCGGTCTGGCCACGCCCCGCATAAGCGTATAGTCCCCGCTCCGGGTGTCCTCATTCGGAATGATTATGCACAGCGGCGTCCCGGTCGTCTTTCCTTCGAACACACCGCTGACGATTTCGAAACGGTCCGTTTCCACACGCCCTGTCGATATTATTCCGTAGGGTCTCCGCAGATCGAGCTGTTGTGCGATGAAATCCGGATCGACCGGGATCCCGGAGGGCATCCCGTCGAGGACGGCTCCGATCGCTTTTCCGTGGCTCTCCCCGAACAGGGTGAGCTCTACGCTGCTTCCGAATGTGTTTTTCATGGTCTCACCACCTGTCTTATTGCATCCCGCAGAGTTTCCGGCCGGACTCTTTCCATAATACAGCTGCCCGGGTTCTCCACGCGGACCACCGTAATCTCGCCGTGAGCCGCTTTTTTATCATGGAGCATTGCCGCATAGACGGCTTCCGGATCGGCTCTGACCGCCGTTGGAAGTCCCAGTTTTTCCAGCACCGGAAGCAGCCGTGCCCGTACATTTTCCGTGCACAGGGGGATCATTCCAAGCGCCACACATTCTCCGTGCAGCAGGCCGGTGACGCTCTCGATCCCGTGACCGATCGTATGGCCGAAATTCAAGATCCTTCGCAGCCCTGTTTCTTTTTCGTCGGCTTCCACGACCTTCTTTTTTACAGTCAGAGCTGCCGGCAGAATCCTTTCCGGATCCTGTGCGGCTTCTCCCGTTTCAAACAGTGTGAACAGCTTCTCATCAGCAATCAGACCGGCCTTCAGCGCCTCAGCGAGTCCGTTTGCTGTATGCCTCGGTGAAAGCGTTTTCAGTGTATCCGGATCGATCAGCACTTTCTTCGGCTGCCAGAACGAACCGACCGCGTTCTTGACTCCGTTCAGATTTACCGCTGTCTTTCCCCCGATGGAGCTGTCCACCTGTGCAAGCACCGTCGTGGGCAGGTTATAGAAATCGATCCCCCGCATATAACAGGACGCCGCAAACCCCGACAGATCTCCCACGACCCCTCCGCCGATCGCGCATACGCAGTCGGTTCTTGTAAATCCATTCTTCAGCATCTCCGAAAGAAGTCTCTCGAACATCTCCGGACTTTTGCTGCGCTCTCCCTGCGGAACGGTACAGACTGTCGCCTGTCCGCACTGGTCTGCGACCTCCTCCGCATATTCTGCAGGGACTCCTTCATCGGTCACGACAAGGACCTTCCGGTTCAGATCCAGCTCTTTTCCCGCTCTTGCAAGGCAGCCGCGCTCTATGAGGATATCGTAGCTGTCCGGGCCGAGTTCCATGCGGATCTTCATGGTCTGTCCCCCTGTTCCGGGATCTTTTCTTCCGCGGGATATCTTCCCGCGATCTTCACCTGCGTGCAGGCTCCCTGCAGTGCACTGAGCATCCTCTTTCCTCTTTCCGACCGGTCGTCCCCCTCGACTTCCGCATAGAAGTAATAGTGCCAGGGGAGATCCTTCATAGGTCTGGAACGCAGGACGCGCATATTGTAGTCATAGGCGCTGATCACATTGATCGCCTTGGCAAGACCTCCCACTTCATCCCTGACGGTAAAGAGAAGGATAAATGCATTGCCGTCCTTCTTTTCTCCGGGGAAACCTTCGGTCTTGGAAAACACGGCAAAGCGCGTGGTGTTCGCGCGGTCTTCGTTGATGTCGTGGTCCAGTATGCTCAGGCCGTACAGCTTCGCTGTCTCTTCGCTGGCGATCGCCGCAATGTCTTTTTCCTGCAGCTCCGCCACGGTCCGGGCTGCGATCGCCGTGTTCTCAGCCGTCTGCGTTTCAAAGCCGTTGTTCCGGATATAGGTCTGGCACTGCATCAGCGCCTGCGGATGGCTGATCACCTTCCGGATCTCTTCCTTACGCGTGCTCGGGAGGCCGACAAGATTCTGAACGACCGACAGGCTGTAGACCGCGTTCACATGGAGCGTACCGGCCAGCATCAGGTCGATCACCTGTCCCACTTCTCCTGCATGGCTGTTCTCTATGGGGAGTACGGCAAGATCACAGTCCCCGTTCTCCACCGCTTCGTATGCAGCTTCGAAGGATGCGCAGGCCACAGGCGTCCCCTCCGGAAAGATTCTCCCCGCGGCAATCTGGGCGAAAGCACCCTCCACCCCGCTGTAGGCGATCCTCTGGCCGTGCATCAGCCTGTGCTGCAGCCGCTTGCTCACATCCATCGTATCCTGCAGGAAGCGGATATAATACGGTCTGAGCTCTTCATCGTCGATCAGGCTGCTCTGCTGCTCGATTTTCTTTTTTTCCTGGACCAGATCCTCGATGGGAAGACCTCTCTCCTTTTTCCAGGCCGCCACTTCGCGGACCGCTTCCATCCTCTTCAGGAACAGGGCTGCCATCTGTTCATCCGTTTCCCTGATCCGTTCCCGCGCATCCTGTATATCCAAGCTGTTTCCCTCCCTGTATCGTTGATGGTACCGCTCTTCACGGACCATAAGAAAACCGGCCCTGTCCGTGGAACAGGGCCGGTCAGATTCCTTGCAGATCGTTCCGGTCGCGTTCAGACAGCTTTCTGTTTTCGGGCATTGCAATAGAAGCCCCCAGCAAAGCGGACGAACGAATAATAATATGAACAGATCGTCGGTCCCGTTCTTTTCATCCCAGTCCGGCCCATCCTTTACCCATTTAAACCGTTAATGGTGATACATTAGCACCATTCCCCCGGCAAGTCAAGCTTTTTCCCGCCTTTCGGGCGCCTGTCACGCTCCGCCCAGCCGGAATACGATCCCGCACGCCGCCGCAAACGCGATAAAGACGATCGGATGCAGTTTCTTCAGCGGTTTTATGCAGTTTGTGAGCACCCATATTACGGCAAAGAGCAGGATGTTTTTCCAGCGGAAAAGATCGGTCAGCACTCCGGTGCTGGCAAAGCGCTCTGTATCCGCCAGGACCAGGACAAGGACCGACCACCCTGCTGCAGAGATCAGTCCGGTGGAGGCCGGTCTGAGCATGTAGAATGCAGCATCCACATAGCGGTTGTTCCGGAAAGCGTTCAGTGCAGCCGCCACGATCAGGATCACGATCACGCTGGGTGTGACGAGTCCGATTGTCGCACAGATACTTCCCGGAATACCGGCGCAGGTGTAGCCGACATAGGTCGCCATATTCACGCCGATCGGTCCGGGTGTTGACTCAGACACAGCCAGCATGTCCGCGACCTGCGCTGTCGTGAACCATCCGGTCCTGCTCCCGAGGCTGTACAGGAAAGGAAGCGTTGCCAGACCACCGCCTACGGAGAATAGTCCGATCTGAAAGAATTCCCAGAAAAGCCGGAGAAGGATCACTGCTGCCCCTCCTTTCTCTTCTGGACAAAAACCCGGGTCACGATTCCAAGTACGCCTGCCGCCAGGACGAATACGACCGGGGAGATGTTGCGGAACACAATGGCACAGAGCGCAACAACGATGAAAACAATGCCTGTCAGTTTGTCAACGACGGATTTTTTCAGCAGTTTCACAACAGAATTGATAATCAGCACGCAGACTGCCACGCGGATTCCCGCAAACGCATTCCTCACCGCCGGGATCTCAGCAAAGTTGCTCAGGACGGCGGCAATGACCGTGATGATGATCAGACTCGGAGCAATGACTCCCAGTGTCGCCAGTATCCCGCCGGGCACCTTCGCCTTTCTGCAGCCGACAAACGTGGCTGTGTTCACAGCGATCACGCCGGGGGTGCACTGGCCGATGGCGAAATAATCAAGGATCTCTTCTTCCGTCACCCATTTTTTCTTTTCCACCAGTTCCCGCTGAAGCATCGGGAGCATGGCGTATCCGCCCCCGAACGTAAACGCTCCGATGCGGAAAAAAGTACAGAAAAGATCCAGCAGCAGAGGCAAAATAATCCCTTCTTTCCAGGAAATCTTTTATAAAGCACCGGGAGTCTTTTTTCCGGCGGACTCCCGTTTACAAGGTTCAGGCTGTTTCCGCCGTGTCGCGGGTAAGGTTTTTCATCCAGTTGTAGCGGTTGATCTTCACCACCGCGACGAAGCATTTGAGGATCTGGTCACATTTCAGGCAGGCGAACACTGCCCAGGCCGGCGCCCCCAGCAAGGCCGCCAGGATCGCGGAGGGCAGCACCACCAGAAATACGAAGATCGTATCGTTCCGGAATACGAAGGAGATGTCTCCGCCCGATTTGACCAGCCCGTACAGGCATGGCATCTGGTAGCTGCTTCCGATGATGGTGACCGCCAGCACGTTGATGAACTGGCGTGCGTACGCGGTCGCCTCAGGAGAGACGTCCCGGTACAGGCTGATGAACGGACTGCGGATGAGCACGATGACAAGGCTGTTGACAAAACCGAGGGCCAGAAACAGGATCTGTACGGTGCGGGAGTATTCTTTCATCAGCTCGGTCTTCCCCGCGCCGACGGTCTTTCCCGTGATGATGCCCAGCGCTGTGGCCAGACTGGTCATGGCGATATAGACCAGTGAATTGAGGGTGTTGGCGATGCTGGCAGCCGTTACCACCGCGCTGGAGTCCGGCAGGCGGCCGAGGATGGCGGAGTTCGTCATCATATTGACGCTCCAGACAATCTGCCCCGCAACGAGAGGGATCCCGTACCGGATGAAATCCTTTCGGAGCAGGCGGCTGCTTTTCAGGAAGTCACCTGGCTTCATGCAGAGCTTCCGGTCATACAGGAGGACATAGATCACCATGACCGCCGTCTCAGTTACGCGGGAGATCACCGTTGCCAGCGCCGCTCCCGCAACTCCCATGGCGGGAAAGCCCAGTTTCCCGAAGATGAGGACATAGTTCAGCCCGATGTTGACCACCAGAGAGATCAGCGAGACCGTCATGCCGATCCGTGTCACCTCAACGCTGCGCATTGCCGAAATCAGCGCCTGCGTGAGGCAGAAGAAGGTATAGGACAGACAGACAATCCGGAGGTATACGGCTCCCGAAGCGATGATGGCCGGGTCCTTTGTAAAGAGCGAAAGGATCTGAACCGGGAAAAATAGTCCGGCCAGGGTAAGTATCCCTCCCGCGATCAGGGAGAAGTGCACGCCGATCGAGATGATCTTCCGGATGCTGTCCGTATCGTTCTTTCCCCAGTACTGTGCGGAAAGGATCAGGATCGCGCCGCCTATCCCCCCCGTGAGCATCTGCAGGAGCGTCTGCAGCTGGTTGCCCATATACACGCCGGATACGGCAACGTCCCCCAGAGAACTCACCATCAGGTTGTCCGCCATCGTCACGGAAAACGTGATCAGGCCTTGCAGGATCACGGGGATTGAGAGTGCCACAAGTGTCTTGTAAAAGCTTTTATCCCTTGTAAGAAGCCTCATTTCCGGAAAGCACCTCATTTATCTGATCAATGAGTTTATAATATCAGTCCGGTCCGGCAAAATCAATACAGCTTCTTCCGCCCGGGCATTCCCTTCCGCTGTGTTTTTGGTTGACACGCGGCGGTTTTCCGCGTTAAAGTGTCAGCAGGAGGTGGTGTTTATGGAGTTTCTCCGTATCGAGCGCAAAGAGGCCGGCCGTTTTCTCCACCGTTACGACATCCATTACCGGGAAGCGAACGGAACGGAAAAAGTATATGAAATGGTTAGTCGTGATCCCGGTCTCGACTCCCACGAGGCACTCCTCAATCATCCTGCCGACGCGGTGATCGCTGTTCTGACGGATGAATCAGATCAGCATCTCCTCCTCCTGCACGAGTTCCGTCTGGAGCAGGGGGAATCCATCTATGGACTGCCCGGAGGTCTGCTGGAACAGGGTGAAGAACCCGTAGCCTGCCTTGCCCGCGAGCTTGCAGAAGAAACCGGACTCCGTCTTACAGAAGTCACCGAGATATTCCCGCCTTCCCCCTGCTGTGTGGGTATAAGCAATGAGCGTGCGATCTGTGTTTTCGGCCATGCATCCGGTACGATCCGGCCTTCCGACAGTGCAGATGAAGAAATAGAAGCTCGCTGGTTCACACGCGAAGAGGTCCTCCAGCTGCACAAAACCGAAAAGCTCGGATCCTGGGCTCTTGCTTTCAGCTGGGTGTGGGCTCACGGCTGCTTTCCCGGCACAAAACCGGAAAAACGATATTCCGACTGATACTCTCCATCGTTCTGGAAACGCATTAATTCTAATATTGTGTTTATTTTATTATAATATTGAAAATTATATCTCCCTTTGTTATACTTTATTCTTGTAAGAACCATTTTATTCTGTATTGGGGGGATGCAGATGTATCAGCCAAAAAGCCTTCATGAAATACGTATCTATCACAGCCGCATCATTATGTCCGTACTCCGCCAGAACGGACCGATGACGAAGAATGATCTCGCTCTCAAGACCGGGCTCAGTCTTTCATCGGTCACCAATATCCTGAAGATCCTTACCGAACGGAAACTCGTTACCCTCGGAGACAAGATCGACTCCTTCGCCGGCAGGCCGGCGACCTATATCGTTCCCGTTCTGGACGCTGTTTATTCCATCGGGATCGATGTTACGCAGTATCATGTACGGTTTGCCCTCATGAACCTTGGGGAACCGATACTCGCTTTTGATAAGCATGAAATCCTGTTTCAGAACACGGACGAGTACTGGGACCGGATTTATGCATGGCTGGAAGCGTTTATCGACAGCAATGAGATCGATCGGGAAAAAATCGGCGGCGTAAAGATGGCTACGCGTGTTGCCGTCCCGTATTCTGAACGCAAAGGGGTCGTCCCCATCCTTCTCGACCGCGCACCCGTCATGATCGATATCGATGAAATCAGCAGAAAGTTCAGCAGGTATAACTTTGAATTCATTCTGAACACCAAGGTCGCCGGCGCGGTATACGGACTCTGGGAGGCAAAGGAACTGTCGGATTATGTCTCTCTCTCCATCGGGAGCACCGTGGGCGGATGCCTTGTCCGGAACTACGAACCGCTGAACGTCATGGATATGAGCGACACCTTCGGACATATGATCGTTCGTCCGGACGGCAGAATGTGTTCCTGCGGAAGGCGGGGATGTCTGGAGACACAGTGTTCCTCCAGCGCTCTCTTCCGCCGGCTCGATTTTTCCTCGGAAGATGCCTTCTTCCAGGCATTGGACCAGGGTGATGAGCGCTGCCGGGAAAGCTGGAACAACTATCTGGATGATCTGAGCATCGCGCTCAACAACCTGTTCATGGCATACGATCTTGACATTGTGATAAGCGGCTCCATGGCGCCTTACCTTGAAAAACGGCGGAATGAGCTTGATCTGCGCCTGTTCAGGGAATATGCGCTGTTTCCGATCCGGAAACGGCTGATTTTCAGCCACGATGGAGAATATGCCGCAGCGATTGGCTCTGCAGCTGTCGTGATCAATACATTTCTGTCTGACAAAGTAAAGTAAATAGTGGAGGGTTTTCTTTTGGTTACATTAAAGATCGACGGGAGATCCGTCACAGTCCCGGAAGGGACCTCTGTTCTCGAAGCGGCACTTCAGAACGGGATCTATATCCCGCACCTGTGTCATCATCCTGATCTGCCCGATCTTGCTTCCTGCCGGCTCTGTCTGGTCGAGCAGGACGGGTCTGAACCCGTTCCTTCCTGTTCACTTGAAGCAAAGGAAGGAATGGATATCCGTACACGGAGCGAAAAAATCGACGCCCTGCGTTCCCTGGCCATGGAACTCCTTCTTGCTGCACACCCGGCAGAATGCACCGGCTGCCCGAAATTCGGCCGCTGTGAGCTTCAGCTTCTGATCCAGTATATGGATGCCTCCGCTGCACGCATGCGCATGCGCGTAAAGCGCGTTCCGACAAATGAAAACCCGCTGCTTCAGCATGAGATGCTCCGCTGTGTCCTTTGCGGCCGCTGTGTGCGTGCCTGCAAGGATCTCCGGGAGGTCGGCGTTCTGCGCTATAATAAACAGAATATGGAAGTTTATGTCGGAACCCTGCATGACAAACTTCTGGCTGATTCCGACTGCCGTTTCTGCGGAGCCTGCGCAGAAGTCTGCCCCACCGGAGCTATCCGCGATATTCTGAACTATAATGCCACGGAAAAGAGAGATACTCTTGTTCCATGCGTGGCGCATTGTCCCGCCCATGCAGAAGTGCCCGAGTACGTTCGCTTCTGCAAACTCGGGGAGTTTGCGAAAGCCAATGCCGTGATCCACGAGAAGCTTCCCTTCCCGGAGTGCCTCGGGCGGGTCTGCAACCACAAATGTGAACTCAACTGCCGTCATCTCGATCTCAACGAGTCGGTCTCCATCCGTGAGATCAAGCGTGCCTGCGCGGAGAATGACGATCAGTTTCTCTGGAAGAAAAACGCCAAACAGCTCCCGCCCACCGGGAAAAAGGTCTGTGTCGTGGGAGGCGGCCCTGCCGGTCTCACCGCGGCGATCTACCTGAAAAAACAGGGTCACTCCGTCACTGTGTTCGAAGCGCTTCCGAAACTGGGCGGGCAGCTCCAGTACGGCATTCCCGCCTATCGCCTGCCGCGGGAGGTCGTGGACCGTGAAACTTCCTACGCAGCCGAGATCGGCGTTGAGATCCGCTGCGGTGAGCGCATCGACCGCCCGGTCGACATGCTGAAGGACTACGACGCTGTTCTGATGGCCACCGGCACGCACAGCGGCACACGCCTTCCCGTGGAAGGCAACGATCTGCCCGGAGTTCTCGTCTGCACGGACTTTCTCCGCAGTGCTTCGATGGGGACCGAGACCGGAATGGGCAAGCGCGTGATCGTCCTCGGTGCCGGAAATGTAGCTTTTGACTGCGCGCGCACTGCGGTACGTCTCGGAGCTGAGAAAGTATATCTCGCCTGCAGGAAGAAACTTCAGGATATAAAAGCCGATCTGGAAGAGATCGAACAGGGGAAGGAAGAAGGCGTCGAGTTCCTGGATGGCCGGACATTCGATGCCGTGGTCGGGACCGGACACGTGGAAGGCTTCAGGCTCTCCCGCATCGCCCGGACCTATACGGACGAATCCGGTAAATCCATCGTGGAAACGGAACCCGATTCCCAGGAGACGGTGGATGTGGACACCGTGGTTTTCGCCGTCGGACAGCGAAGCGCGCTCAGGCCGGAGTGCGGGCTGGAACTGGGCAGGGCAAATTGTGTTGCTGTGAAAGAAAACAGCAGCGCCGCTTCGGTCGAAGGTATTTTCGCCTGCGGTGACGCTGTGACCGGAACAAAATCTGTGGTCGAAGCGATCGCCGCCGCGCGGCAGGCAGCTTCCGAGATCGACCTGTTCCTCGGAGGAGACGGAGACATCCGCGAGGTCCTCGTGGAACGCGAGCCGCACAATCCTGCCATCGGGCATATCGAGAATTTTGCAAAGATTGCCCGGAATGAGCCGGCCGTTGTTGCCGCAGAAGAACGCAGGACCAACTTCTCACAGATCTCCGCAGGTCTCTGCAGCAAGGCATGTGAAGAAGCCGGCCGCTGCCTGCAGTGCGATCTCCGCTTCGATATCGCGCCGGCACGTCCGTGGACCAATTATCAGGGTTAAGGGAGGATGCGACCATGACACGTGAAGAAGCTATACTCAGAATGCAGGATATCGGCTGCTACAACCCTGATGTCGTAGACCATGCCGAGTGGAAAGACGGAAAAATCACTCTTCGCACCGCCGACGGGAAGAGCTTCGATTTCCCGGCGGACAGCCGCCTGGATAATTTCATCAAAGCGGAGGATGTCAAAGCCGTTCTGATCGGACACCGGTTTTATTCCCCCGAGATCCTTTCGCTGGAGCTCAGCGAGGGATTCGACTTCGGGAGCGGAAAGATCACTGTCTTCAGCAGCAAAAACTGCATCGTCCGCGCCGTTTCCGCCGAGCTCAGCGAGCTGCGCAGCGCCGGGTGCGGGATCTGCACCTTCTGCCGTGAGGGCGGGTTCCAGCTGGCGGGGATCATTGACGCCATGCTGAAGCCTGGCGCTGACAAGAAGCAGCTCGATCTCGCAGCGGAGATCTCGGAGGCCATGATGACTTCCTGCAACTGCCCCGTCGGAGCCGAGACCGCGCAGCCGGTCCTCTCCGCGCTGGAGTTGTTCCGCTCCGAGTTCGAAGCGCACTGCGGAAAAGGCTCCTGCCCCGCAGGCGAATGCTCCGCCTTCAGCACGATGTACATCGATCCGTTCAAGTGCACCGGAAACGGGGACTGCATGGATGTGTGCCCGGAAGATGCCATTGAAGGGAAACCCGGTTTTATCAGCATGCTGGATGAGTTTGAATGCACAAAGTGCGGAAAATGCATCGAAGTCTGTGAGAACAATGCAATCCAGTTCGCGAGCGGCCGGCTGCCCAAACTCCCCGACCGGCTCACAAAAGTGGGAAGATTCAGAAAATAAGTTAAAACACTTTAAAACACTATATATTTACAGGAAAAGGAGACATTTCAATGAAGAAAATGGAAGTCGAAGTAGCGGTTGTTGCCGGAGGTCCCGCCGGTCTGGCTGCCGCTATCACGGCGTGTGAAAATGACCGCAGGACCGTGCTCTTCGAGAAAAGCAACACCACAGGCGGCGCCGCTAACATGGGCATGGGTGTTCTGGGAATCGATACCACAATTCAGCGCTCCAACTTCAATGACATCGATTTTCAGACCGCGTTTCGCAAGCATATGGAGTATACCCACTACCGCGTGAACGGACCTTTGGTCTCCGCTTATTTCCGGAAATCGGCGGATACCGTGGAATGGCTGCAGGACATGGGCGTTGAGTTCGCAGGTTCCTACCGTTACTCCAAGGATTCCGAAGCAACCTGGCATATCGTGAAGCCGGAGAGCGGTCCGATCGGTCCCCGCGCCGCCAGCGGCATGATCAAGATCATGACCAACCGTGCTGTCGAACTGGGCTGTGAGATCTGTTATGAGACTCCGGTCTATGATCTGATCGTGGAAGACGGGATAGTCTGCGGGGTTCTTGCCAGAGACAAAAACGGAGAAGAGATCGAATGCCGCGCCAAAGCCGTTGTTGTCGCGACAGGCGGCTTCGGGAGCAGCGCCGAGATGATCAAAGATGAACTCGGACTCAACCTGGGTGTGGACCAGTTCACCTTCATGGTCCCGGGCGTCGTCGGCGACGGGCTGAGGATGATGTGGAAAGCCGGTGCACAGAAATACGGCATGAATATGGAAGTGGCCGGCGGCATCCGCAGCGGCAATTATTCCTCGACGGAAATGGTCTTCAGCCAGGCAGATCTTCTCGTCAACCGGGATGGTATCCGCTTCATGCCGGAATCCGACATGCTCAATTCCACCTTCTTTGGCAATGCGATCGGCGATCAGCCCGGAAGAGTTGCCTATTCGATCATAGACGGGTCCATTGCCAAACGATATCAGAAATCCGGTTATCCTCATATCAGCATCGTCCACGGCTCGGAATCCCATGTCAACATCATGGCTGACCTTCAGGCTGCCGAAGAGGATAAGTGCCCGACGATCTGGCATGCCGACACTGTCGAGGAACTGGCGGAAAAGATCGGCATCGATCCGGATGTTCTTGCTGAAACAGTCGACGAATACAATGACTGCTGCGACAGCGGCTATGATGAGTTCTTCGGGAAAGACCGGCAGGATCTTCGTCCTCTCACCGGAAGAGGAGGCTATTATGCCGCAGAATGCCGCCCCGGTGCCTACGGCACGATCGGCGGCGTCAAAGTCAACGCCAGAATGCAGGTGCTCGACAAGGACTGCAAACCCATTCCGGGCCTCTACAGCGCCGGCACCGATGCCAACACCATCTACGGTGACAGCTACAACTTCAAGCTTCCCGGCAACTCCATGGGCTTTGCCGTGAATACCGGTCGTCTTGCCGGCGACGGGATCGAGGATTATCTCGACTGACAGGTCGATCAGCAAAAAAGAGAGTGCGTCGGCGCTCTCTTTTTTGCTGATGCTCTCTGTTTTGTACTGTACCGTTTTCCTCCGTTCACAGCTCTGTTGTCCGGTTTTCGAAATCTTTTAATCCATTGGGTTCTCTTTATCTCACCATTCTTTTCAGAAAAGGAGCAGCATTATGAAACACGGCCTCAGCATGGAAATCGTTGATACGCATAACCAGCAGCCAAACCGCAACCGCAGGGAAAGCAAGTACTACTGGGATGAGATCTATACTCTCGTCTCCGCAGGCGGTTTTACGGAAGTAGAAACCCCTTATGATCCTCAATGGGCATTCGGCGGAAGGAGCGGAGTCCCCCTTGTATATGCGAACGTCCTCGAAAAAGACGGGAGCGCTCAGAATTACCTTAAACGCCTGAACGGATACGGAATCGAGCGGATCGTCGGCGTGCACTATATGCCCGGCATGTTTTTCTCCGGAACCAGCCCTCACTCCAACGGTGCTGTCAGTCTGGACGCTTACTTCGGAGCGATGGAGTATTTCGGAAGAGGCGCTGTCGACTACGTTGCCGATCTCGGCGGGAGCTATGTCACCATGTCCGCCACTCCGAAAATCGGTGAGCTTGAAAAAACCTACGGCGAGAATTATGAATCCGGTGCGGAGGATGTCCTGAAGGGAACAGCTGCAGCTGTTGAGCGGCTTGCCTCCTACGCCCGGAGCAAAGGTGTCCGTTTCTGCCTGAAAAATGAGTTTTACGGGCTTCTTCGCGGAGATAGGATCATCGACTTCGTAAAGTCCCTTAATGAAAAAGTATATCTGGATATCGATACAGCCGAATACAAAATATCCGGATGCTGTCCTGTCCGTGTCATCCGGGAGCATCCGGACCTGATCGGCGTTGTCCATTATTCGGATACTTCCTTTGTCGATGATCAGGAATGCTACCGTCAAATGAATCCGGAGTTCCCGGCTGTCAAGGCTTCCAAGGTCTATCGTGACCTCGGGGACGGCACGATCCATTTCCCGAAAGTCGAAGCCGCCCTGAAAGACATCGGCTTCACAGGTCACGTGATCGTATCGGCGCGCGATTCC
>JAEEGL014401842.1_pt1 | contig 26529 bp, 26 predicted proteins | sample 9134231 | NCBI WGS metagenome assembly JAEEGL01 (sample SAMN16246548, study PRJNA631951) | gut metagenome | biome: gut microbiome; feature: rumen; material: fiber-attached | host: Bos | place: Iran: Karaj | collected 2018-10 | reverse complement strand
TCATTCTCAGGATCCTGCTCGAGAATCATGATGTTGTCATTGAGCGACTGAAGGTGCTCCTTTGCTTCATCGAGAAAGACACTTAGATACTGGGAAACATCCATAACCTATTTACCTCCATAAGAAATGATTTTTGTTCGGAAGTATGTTTGGTAAAACGCATACTTCTGAACATAATATCGGTTTTCTGAATGGAGGAATTTAAAAACTAAAGATAAAAGAATGATTAAAGTACTATGAAATCCCTCAATTCACACCGACACGCATTATTATTTCCTGAGCTATGTTGTCAAGCTTAACAACCTGATCCACAAGCCCAGCTGTTGCTATAGCTTTGGGCATTCCATAAACGGTACAGGTACTCTCTTCCTGTCCGATTACATACACTTTCTTTTTAGACTTTAGATTCCTGATTCCCTCTGTTCCGTCAGCTCCCATACCTGTGAGAACAACGCAGCACACTTCATCGTAACTTGAGTCCATCAGGGACTCATACATGAAGTTGGCACAGGGTCTTACACCTTCTCTTGTGGGACCGTCCACATAGTGGATAGTGCTGCGGCCACCGCTTCCCACAATATGCATATGCTTGCCGCCGCGTGAAATATAAACTGTTCCGGGCTGAAGTACATCCCCTTCTGCAGCCTCCTTGACCTTGATCTCCGAAAGAGAATCAAGTCTCTCGGCAAGAGAAGCTGTGAAGCCTTCAGGCATGTGCTGTACAAGGACAACCGGTGTCTTAAGGTTCTTGGGAAGCTTGGGGATAACAGACTGAAGGGCTCTGGGACCTCCTGTGGAACTGGCTATGGCCACTATCCTGTTTCCTGTTATCTTGCTGGCGGACCTGGTAACAAGCTCAACCACCTTCCTGGATTCCTTGGCATCTTCAATTGAGAATGCCCTGGAGGAAGTCGGTGCCTTGGAATCCGCTACTGCTGCAAGAGTGTTGATAAACTGTTTAGTGAAGTCCTCGCCTCTGCATTCTGAAGCCCTGTCCGGCTTGTGTACAAAATCCAATGCGCCCAGATCCAGTGCGTCCATGGTAACCTTTGCACCTTCCTTGGTATCGGTGCTGGCCATCATGATCTTGGCCTTGATCTTATTCTTCTGAAGTTCCTTGAGTAACGTAATTCCGTCCATACGCGGCATATTGATATCAAGGACAACAGCGTCGTAAGTTTTTTTCTTCAGAAGATCAAGTCCCTCAATTCCGTCCTTAGCCTTGTCAACTACCTGGAATCTTGAATCTGCATTAATAATATCACTGAGTACAGTTCTCATGAGTGCAGAGTCATCAATAATAAGAATTTTTTTCATAATTAAGTCTGCTTCTTTCTGATTTTTCGTTCTTCCTCGAAGATGAAATGAATGATATCTTCTCTGGAGTTCTCATCAATGTATATGTATTGTATCCTGTGTTCAAAGAGTCCGGGCTTACTCTCAAGCTCCTGGACCTTGAGCACGTTACAGATCATCTCGTAGTCCTTGTGTTCCACATTGCCCGGAAGTCTGTAGGAGCAATAAATAGTGCTTCCCTCCTCATAATGGAAGTTAGCGACAAAACGTAAACCTCCGCCGCTTATATCCACCACTACGCTCTTTTGAAGGTTGTTACCTGGATCTACCAGATACTTGCGGTTCTTTTCAAAGGCCTCAAGTTCTTCCTTGGTGCACAGCCTGGATTTGAGCTCCAGTGCGCAGCTAAATCTGTAATATTCTCTTCTCTGTAGCTTGGAGAGCGCGCTGGTCAGATCCATCACGAGAATATACATATTGTCGCTTCGGTATCTGTCCACTATCTTGGCAAAGCATTGGTATAAGCCTTTGGTAGAGTAAAAGCACAGGCTGTATTCTCCGTCAACAGGCAAAAGAACTATCCTGCCTCTCTCAAAGGGCATCAGGATCTCGATCCTGTCGTCCGAGGTCACATCCATGATCTTGCTCATGTAAATGTGCTTGGTCCGTGTGTCCTCGTCCATCCACATCTTGCCCGTGGCTTTCAGCTCCACTCTGTTTCCTGGTGCAATGTAGTCAGTGAGCATGTTTTTATGTTTCTCCGTTTATATGTTTAAAAATAGTATATCATACTTGAGGGCTATTTGTTACTTGAGTGCTGGACAGTTTTCTTCCTGTTATGATATGGGAAAAGAAAGCTGCCATGCCCCTTTGCTTGACTTCAAGAGTCTGTCCCGGATTGGTAAGCTGTCCGGCAATATTCTCAAAGGCCTTAACAGATTTGGCATTGGGGTATTGCAGGGATACCGGTGACTGCTGCATAACACTTCTTGCGAGCATCTGATCCTGCGGGATAGCTCCAAGATATGTAAGAGGAAGCTTAAGGTATCTGGCAACCACGGCATTGAGCTTGTTAAACAGCTGCTGGCCTTCATCATCAGAGGATACCCTGTTGGATACCACCTTGACCTTGGTATTGTCCCTGGAAAACCTGGGAGACTGATTAAGGGCCTTTAACAGGGAGTATGAGTCGGTAATTGAGGTGGGCTCGGGAGTTGTCACAAGGATGATCTCACCGCTGGCCACAAGAAATTCCATGACCGCACTTGATATACCGGCCCCGGTATCAATAATGATTATGTCCGCAATGGCATCAAGCTCAGCCAGATTAACTATGATATATACAAGATAGTCCCGGCTTAGATTGTACATTCCGGAGATACCTGAACCGCCTGATATAAAGCCAACCCCCTCAGGGCCCCAGGTGATTATGTCCTTGATATTCTTGCCCTGGTATATAAGGTCGCTCAGATTGTGCTTGGGTATGGTACCGAACATTATCTCAATATTGGCCAGCCCGAAGTCCGCATCCAGGATGATGACTCTTTTGCCCATTTTCCTGAACTGAACCGCAAGGTTAATGGCCACATTGCTCTTGCCAACTCCTCCTTTGCCGCTTGTGACAGTAATTATCCTGGCAAGAGGTCTCTGGGGCGTATTTGTATTTTTTATTATATTTCTTAACTGTTGCGCCTGATCCATCTTTTTATCACCACTAAAAATCAGCTCTTTCCGCCAAGAAGATGCTTGACTATCTTCTGTGCATCAAATACCGCTATATCATCCGGAACATTCTGGCCGTTGGTGATATAGGCGATGGGAGCTCCCGTATGCATTCTGATATTGTAGAGATTGCCCTTGGCTCCCGTCTCATCCATCTTGGTAAAGATAAGCTTGTAAGCCACTACCTCTGAGTAGGCATCAGCGATCTCAATGAGATCCCTGTACTTGGTGGTGGCTGATAACACCAGGAAATTCTCACAGTCCATGAGATCCTCAAGGACTCTTATAAAGCTCTCCACTTCCTCCTTGAGTTCCTGGTTGTGCAGGGAATGACCTGCAGTATCTACCATCAGATAATCATATTCCTTAAAATCCTCCACGGCCTGCTTCATCTCTTCCACCGTATAGATGACCCTGAAGGGTATGCCAAGTATGGAGGCAAAGGTCCGCAGCTGTTCTGCTGCAGCTATTCTGTAGGTGTCCACTGTTAAAAGAGCCACCTTCTTTTTCTGGGTTAAAAACAGCTCCGAAGCAAGCTTGGCTATAGTCGTGGTCTTGCCGACGCCTGTGGGCCCTATGAATATCTCGGCTCTTGGCCCCTCGGTGGGCGCCTCTATAGGCTCTGACTTGCCGAATTTAAGCACCATTTTCTGGTATACATTAAACAGTGCATAGTCAAAGGGCTGCCCGGGCTTTGAGATCTTTTCAACCTCATCCGTCAGCTGATTGACATAGATCTCATCCACCTCATTCTCGATGAGAGTATTGTACAAAAGCTTTATAAAAGCCATGGTCTCTTCAGAGATCTCAGGCTTTTGAGGTGCCTTGGGAGCAGGAGGTTCCTGCGGTGCATCAATATCCCTGTCTGTGAGTTCCTTCTTATCGGTCTTAAGAAAGTTCTTTTCAAGCAGGTTACTTAAGTTGTCCAGCTTCTCCTCGATGGCACTGTTCTCATCCTTAATATCGTTTCTTGTTGCGGCTGTCCTTGAAGAAGCTATGATGGTATCCTTCTGTGAAGGATCCTCCGCAGGTCGAAGCGTGCCTTTGTTGTCCCTCTGAGGAGTATAGGTCTTCTGAGGCCGTTCAGCCTCCTCCTCCAGTCCAACAGTGACCTCAATTTTCTGAGGCTGGAAGAAGGCAAAGAATCCTGTCTTTTTGGCAGGTCTTACCGTCATGACCACAATATTGGGCCCCAGCTCTTTTCTGGCTTCCTCTGTCGCCTCACTTTCAGTTTTTCCAACATACTTTTTGATAATCATATTATGCCGTTACCATCCCCACAGATTGAAGTTCAATAGTCGGTTCTACCTCATTATAAGATATTACGATCAGGTCCTTGTAGTAGTCCTGAGTCATTTTCTTAAAGTACATCCTGACAATGGGTGAAGCCATGATAATGGCCATCTTGCCGGCTTCCTCAAGCCTTCTGATATTATCTCCCACGGCAGTAAGAATGGATTTGGTCCTGGCAGGATCCAGTGTAAGGTAAGCGCCGGTCTCTGTCTGCTTGACTGAGCTCATGATCTCCTGCTCAAGTTTGGGATCAAGAGTAAGGACGCTGGTGGTCTCTCCGGGCACGAAGTACTTGCTGGATATAGCTCTCTTAAGGCTCTGTCGTACATACTCCGTCAGAATATCCGGATCATGGGTAGACGGGGCAAAATCTGCCAGGGTCTCAAATATGGTTACAAGGTCTCTTATGGATATACCCTCGGAAAGAAGGTTCTGAAGTACCTTCTCTATTTCACCAAGGCTCATGAGCTTAGGTACCAGCTCATCCACAAGGGCAGGATTGTTCTCTTTCAGGTTGTCCACAAGATTCTGAACATCCTGTCTTGTAAGGAGCTCAGCTATATGCTCTCTGATAACCTCTGTCAGGTGAGTTGCGATTATTGAAGGAGGATCTACAACGGTATAGCCAAAGCTCTCAGCTCTCTCCCTCTGACCCTCAGTGATCCAGATGGCCGGCAGATGGAAGGACGGCTCAACCGTGGGAATACCTGTGATCTCATCCTCTACATGTCCGGGATTCATGGCCATGTAGTGGTCAAAGAGGATCTCTCCGTCGCTGACCTGTATGCCCTTTATCTTGATAATGTACTGATTGGGGTTAAGCTGGATATTGTCACGAAGTCGGATGATAGGAACAACAGTACCAAGCTCCAAAGCCACCTGTCTTCTGATCATTACAACTCGGTCCAAAAGGTCTCCGCCCTGGTTGACGTCAGCCAGCGGGATGATACCGTATCCAAACTCCAGCTCAATAGGATCCACCTGAAGAAGGCTGGTAACATTCTCAGGCTGCCTTATCTCTTCTGCCTGCTGCTCCTCCTCGGAAGCCACCTCGCTCTCGGTGGCTACCTCCTCCATGGTCTGGCTGGTGATCCTGCCAAGCAGGATAAAGGCAGCACCAAAGGAAACATAGAGAACCGTGGGCAGAGGTGAAAGGATTCCAAGTCCTGCCACAACTCCTCCCACCAGGTAAAGTGTCTTGGCTGTTCCAAAGAGCTGACCGATGAGAGCATGACCAAAGTCGGCCTCCTTGGAGCCCTTGGTTACCAGGATACCTGTGGACATGGAGATCATCAGTGAAGGAATTGAACTTACAAGTCCGTCACCCATGGTCAGAATGGAATATGTATTGATTGCAGTGTTGACATCCATACCCATTCTCATTACGCCCATTATAATTCCGCCGATAAGGTTTACGGCTGTTATGATAAGACCCGCTGTGGAGTCTCCTTTAACGTACTTGGTAGCACCGTCCATGGCTCCGAAGAAGCTGGCTTCTTCCTGAATCTTTTCTCGCCTCTTCTTGGCCTCTTCGTCTGTGATGGCTCCGGTATTGAGGTCCGCATCTATAGCCATCTGTTTACCGGGCATGGCGTCCAGGGTGAAACGCGCCGAAACCTCAGCTACACGTTCAGAACCCTTGTTGATGACCATCAGCTGAACGATGATAAGGATAACATAGATAATGGCACCGACTATCAGGTCACCGCCGCCCACGAATGAGCCGAATACCTCAATAACTTCTCCGGCGCTGCCCTGGGTAAGGATAAGCCTTGTGGAGGACACGTTCAGGGCGATTCTGAAGATGGTGGTGAACAAAAGAACCGTCGGGAAGAAGGACATCTGCAGAACTTCCTGCGCGAACATGGCAGTGAACATGATCACAAAGGACAGAGACATGTCAAAAGCCAGAAGCACGTCCAAAAGCCAGTCCGGCAGAGGAATAATGAGCATTACAATAGCGGCAACGATATACATTGCCAGTCCATAGTCATATACACGACCTGCCATCTTTTTAAGATCCATCCCTGTCCTCCTTTCTCTTAGAAGTCCTGATAAAAGTGCCCATGGCAAAGCTCTTATCAGATCTTACCCTGTAAGTGATAAACATAAGCCAGAACCTCGGCGACAGCCTTGTAAAGTTCGGGCGGAACCATCTCTCCCACCTCTACATTGGCATAGAGCATACGGGCAAGTGGTTTGTTCTCAACTATCTCAACATTATTTTCCCTGGCAGTTTCCTTGATCTTCTGTGCCAGGTAATCTGCACCCTTTGCCACAACAACAGGTGCATCCGCCTCCTCGGCGTCATATTTGATGGCAACTGCATAGTGAGTAGGGTTTGTGATGACCACATCCGCCTGGGGGAGCTGCTGCATCATACGCCTTCTGGAAGCCTCCATCATACGGCGCTTCTGTGCGCCCTTGACCTGAGGATCTCCTTCAGAGTTCTTGTACTCATCCTTGACCTCTTTCTTGGTCATCATCATGTCTTTTCTGAACTTGCGCCTCTGATATATAAGGTCGATAAAGGCTATGACCATATATGCCGCAGCTATGCGCAGTCCCAGTGATATGATAAGGTTACCCATAAGGCCTATGGCCTGCTTAAGGGGCATGTCATACAAGAGGAAAAGAGATTCCGTCCTGCCTATAAAAAACGAATATATCACTACTGCCATTACAGCAAGCTTCAGAATAGATTTGCCAAGCTCAAAGAGCTTTCTGGCGGAAAAGATCTTTTTCATGCCGCTTATGGGATTGAGCTTGGAAAGCTTGGGCTGCAGCGGCTTTGAGGTCGGCTTAAAGCCCACCTGCACCAGGTCACAGATAAAGGCGATAAGAAAGCCCACAATAAGGAACGGCGCAGTGATAAGGAGCATGGTAAGAAGCGCGTTGTTGACGATGCTGGCCAGATAAGCAAGGGGCAGCCGGCCGTCATAAGTCCTTGCCACATTGGGGATGTTGTTATATACCCTCTCAAATATATTGACGAAGCTTTTGCCTATAAAGGGATATGCCAGCCGCAATATTATAAACAGAGACAACAAGGAGAAGGCAGTGGCCACCTCCTGACTCTTGGCAACCTGACCCTCTTTTCTGGCATCATCCAGCTTCTTGGCTGTAGGCTCTTCGGTCTTCTCGGCTCCGTTTGCATCTTCAGCAAAGAACTGCAGATCATATTTAATTAAAAGAACTGACTCGTCAGCTGCTCTGCATGCTGTATACAAACTCCTGAATCATCTCCTTCATGTTGATAAAGATAAAGTTCGATGCATCTGAAAGCATGGTAACTGTGATAAACATTATCACCAGTCCCACCACTATCTTGATCTGGATTCCCACAGAGAACATGTTCATCTGAGGAGAAACCTTGGCCAGTACACCCAGTACTACGTTGGTGATAAAGGTAATGATAAATATAGGCAGGCAGATCCTGAAGCCTATAACAATGTACTCCTTGAGGAAGTTCAAAAGTACCAGCAGCATCTTGTCGGAATTGATCACTGCCCCGTTGATGGGTACCAGTGTAAAGCTGTCCACAAGGGCCTGTAAAATGTACTGATACATTCCTGTAATGATAAGCGCAATGCTTAGATACTGTGAATACAGGGAACCTGTGATGGTAACCTGCTGATTGGTGGCCGGATCCATGATGGATACCATGGAAAGACCGATCTGCATATCCACAATAGTACCCGCAAAGGCGGCTATCTGTTCGCAAAGAGTAACCGAAAAACCGATGAGAAGACCAACCATGGCCTCTTTTAACACAATGACAGCATACCCTGCCACAGTGTTGTAATCCGGAGGGTAAAAGGGAACCGCTCCGTAAAGCAGGATGGAGATCATAAGTCCGTACCCTATCTTAACCAGGTTCGGAGTCTGACTTCCCCCAAAAAACGGACAGACATATATGAAGGTAAGTATCCTTACCACGATCAGCAGATAAACTTCCAGATCACCGTAGCTAAAAGTGTAATCTATCATATGGGCTCCTAGCGGACGTACCTGGAGAAGTCCGACCACAGATTGTTGATGTACCCCGACAGTTCAGTGAGCATCCAGTTGCCCAGAAGCATGATCATCAAAAAGACGCCTATTACCTTAGGCACAAAGGTAAGGGTCTGCTCCTGAATTGAAGTGACGGTCTGGAAAATGGATATAACAAGACCGATCACCATGGAAGTCAGAAGAACAGGCAGCGACATCCTTATTATGAGCATCAGAGCTTCCGACACTATTTGGTTTATATCTGCCAGTGTGATCATAATCTGCCTTCCTGTAAGATTTCTTTTTAATAAAACGACTTGACCAGATTGCCGATGATAAGACTCCACCCGTCTGCCAGCACGAACAGGAGTATCTTAAAGGGCAGAGATATGGTTGTTGGCGGCAGCATCATCATACCCATACTCATAAGTACTGATGCCACAACCATGTCTATAACAATAAACGGAATGTAAATCAAAAATCCGATAATAAACGCTGTTCTCAGTTCGCTGACTATAAAGCTTGGAACCAGTACCACATTGGGAATGCTCTCAAGCTCTCCGTCCCACTCTATGCCATCGATCTGCATAAAGAGCCTCACATCCTTGGTCTGGGTCTGACCGTACATGAACTGCCTGAAGGGCTTCATGACCTCCTGCATGAACTCCTGCTGATCCATATCCCCGTTCTCAAAGGGGATAACTGCCGTATTGTAGGCCTCGGTAAGAGTTGGCTGCATGATAAACAAAGTCATAAACAGTGCTATCCCGATCATAACCAGGTTGGGAGGCGATGTCTGGGTACCTATGGCAGTCCTGGTAAAATGCAGGGCCACAATGATCCTGGTAAAAGAGGTCATCATGACCAGAAGTGTCGGTGCCAGTGAAATCAGTGTGAGGGTTATAAGGATCCTCAATGCACCGTTAAGTGAGCCGTTGCCGTTGTCATAGGTCACGGTGACGGTATTGGCAATATTAAGCTCCTTGAGGTCATCAGGGGTCTCGGCACTTCCCGGATCATTGATATTGGTCCTCTCATTCTGAGAGCCGGTAAGCTGCGTATCCCTGTCAACTGTAGGGTCTGTGGGAGTTGTGTCCACTATTATGTTCTCAGTGGCCCCGGCGGTCAGAGGTATGGAAAAAGAAATAACAGCCGCCATGAAAAAACTGGCAAGGGCACAGATAATGCCCCTCCCAAGATAGAATCTTATATAATCTTTGATTTTCCCATCTCCCCATTTGTTTGTCATTACTTCTTTATCTCACCCTTAAACTTGTCAAGGATGTCCTTGAAACTCACCTTGTCCTCAGGACTATCTTCCTTGAATATAAGGTCCTCCCTGGATATCTCCCCGAGGTTTGTAACCTCATCCTTGCCTACGGCAATAGCCATATACTTGCTGCCAATCCTGACAATCTGGATATATTTGGTGGTGGAGATCCTGGCGGTCTCTATCACCTCTATATTGCCGGAAAGGTTCCTCTCCTTCTGGAAACCGGCCATCCATTTAGTGAAATAGTAGGTGGCTGCCAGAACTATCACAAATACCAGGAGCATAGTAATAAACTGCAGATATGAATTCATCTCATGCTCCCATTCTACTGAACAATCTCAGTTACACGTACACCGAAGCTTTCCTCGATGACCACTACCTCTCCCTTGGCAACAAACTTGCCGTTAACCAGTACATCCACAGGCTCACCGGCAACCTTATCAAGCTCTATGATGGTTCCGGGAGCAAAATCAAGGATATCTGCAATAGGCTTTGCTGTACGGCCCAGCTCAACTGTTACCTCAAGAGGAACATCCTTGATGATACCGATATTCTCTCCGCCGGCCATAATGGTAGTGCCACCGGCAAAGGTCTGGAACTGCGCAGGCTGTATGTTCATGTTCATCATCTGCGGAGGCATCTGCATCTGAGGCATAGCCATCTGGGGCATACCCATCTGAGGCATTCCCATTTGAGGCATACCCATCTGAGGCATTCCCTGTCCCATCATAGGATCCATGCCCTGCATGGGCATCGGCTGCGGCGCAGGTGTCGGCTCAGGCATAGGAGCTGGTGCAGGCTCAGGTTCCGGAGCTGATGATCCAGTATCTCCGCCGCCAACAACGGTATCCTTAAGAGTCTTGGCAAAATCTATGGGATACAACTGCATAAGAGTTGAGTCCACAAGATCTCCTACCTGCATCTTGAAGGATATCTTAACAAAGGTTCCTGTCAGGAATTCTGCAATATCCGAAGGGTCATCGTTGATCATATCCAGAAGAGTTGCCTGTGGCGGACTGATATCCACCTTCTGGTTGATCATGGTGGAAAGAGATGTTGCGGCAGCTCCCATCATCTGGTTCATGGCCTCTGAAATAGCTGATAACTGAAGCTCTCCGATCTCTCCTTCAGTATTGGTTCCGTCACCGCCCATCATAAGGTCAGTGATGACCATAACGTCATGCTCTTTAAGGATAAGGATATTGGTACCGTCAAGACCCACCGTGTACTTGATCTGAATAAATACACAGGGCCTCTCATAGTTGCTTATTACATTCTCCCAGTTGGCAAGTTCAACCTGAGGCGTTGTGATATTAACCTTCTGATTGACAAGGGAATACAGCGTTGTGGCAGAGGAGCCCATGCTGATATTGGCAACCTCTCCGATGGCATCCTTCTCTGTGTCATTCAGAAGCGATTCATCTATAAATCCCCCTCCTACAGTACCCGACGCGGCGGATGCATCAGCATCCATCCCCATATCAGAAGGAGCATCTGCAGGTGCAGCATCGCCCCCGCCGGATGTATCCATGCCGGCAAGCAAAGCATTAATTTCGTCCTGAGATAACATTCCATCCATGCTCCTACTCTTCCTCCTCTCTTATTACCGACGTGATCCGTACGGCATACTTATCTTTAGCGGTGCCGGGTAATGCGGTGAACTTGAATATATTGCCCACATAAACCTGCATATCCGTATTAACTCTGTTATCAAGCCTTATGATGTCACCGGCCTGCAGATGTACAAAATCGTTGACAGAAACATTGCACTTGCCCAAAATTGCCTTCACCGGCACATCCACGTGCCTGACCATGGCTTCCAGGTTATCCTTGTAGTCCTCCTCCGCATTCTTTTGCATGGTGGAGAACCAGAACTTGGTATTGAGCTTGTCCATTACACTCTCCAGTGTGAAGTAAGGAAGACATACATTCATCAGACCTTCCGTTTCACCTATCTTGATGTTGAGTGTAACGATGGCGATCATATCCGTTGGGGATATTACCTGTGCAAACTGTGGATTGGTCTCAATCCTCTCCATTACCGGATTGATGGCTACAACGTTCTGCCAGGGTTCCACCATCAGCTGCATGCAGATGGTAACAAGCTTCTCAATAAGCGGCATCTCGATGTCCGTAAAGGGCCTGGGCTTATCAAGACCTGTCCCCTCACCCCCAAGCATACGGTCGATAAAGGAGAATCCTATATTGGCCTGCAATTCAAGAATAATGGTACCCTGAAGAGGCAAAAAGCTGATAACTCCAAGAATAACCGGATTGGAAAGGGCGTTGGCAAATTCCGAATAGGTTACCGTCTCAGAGTTGGCCACTGATACTGAAACATTTTTTCGCAGATACAGTGGCAATGTGGTAGATAACAGTCTCCCGTAGTGCTCATAGATCATCTCAAGGGTACGAAGATGTTCCTTGGAGAACTTGGCAGGACGTTTGAAGTCGTAGTCCTTGACCTTCTTTTCGTCCGAGGCCTGCATCTGATCCACATCGAGCTCACCTGTTGAAAGGGCCGACAGCAGACTATCTATTTCGCTTTGTGATAGTACTTCGCTCAAAGTAAATCTCCTTAGTTATTAGTTGTAAAGAACGCTTGAGAAGCTTACTTCATAAATGAAGTTGGATCCGAACAGCTCCTGAACTTCCTCGAGTATTGTCTCTCTGGCAACCTCATCGCTTCCGCTCTGAAGCTCCTCAATTGAATATGATGCAAGAGTGTTGGTTACCTTACTCTTTACAAGCTCCTTCATGCTTGCCAGCTGATCCTCGGTTCCCAGGGTCGCATAGTCTGCACTGGCCTTGTTCATGGAGAATACCACCTCTACAACCATATAATGGCTCTTGCCGTCCTCGCCGGCCTTAAGGTTGATGGTAAGCTTCTCATCCCCGGTAAATCCAAAGGTGGCAACATCCGTTACAGCAACGTTACCGGATGCAGAACCGGAGAAGCCCCCTGTGTTGCCTCCGTTGGCCTCCAGCTCAAGGGCAGCTGCGATATCTGAGATAAGAGCTGCAGTCTGGGAATTGGTAGTCATTACGCTAAGGAGCATAAAGCCCGTCATACCGATGTTCACAATAAGAAGTGCCAAAATGATTATAGATAAAAGATTCTTTTTCATGTCGATGATCTCCTATGAATTAGTATGATGCACTTAAGGGGTTGTATATCTTTATCTCAACTCTTCTGTTGCGGGCTCTTCCCTCATCTGTAGAGTTGTCAGCTATGGGGTCATACTGACCTCTTCCGGTGTGTACAATGTTCTCCGGGTCAAGGGTCGTATTCTCTGTAAGGTAGTAGAACATTGTAAGGGCTCTACCGGCACTGAGTTCATCATTGTTGGCATATTTGCCACCGCCGGACATGGGAACGTTGTCCGTATGTCCCTCAATCTCAATGGTACCGCCTGCATAGCTCTCCAGAATCTGACCTACCTTTTCAACCACAGGAAGGGCATCCTCCTTGACGCTGACGTCTCCGGAATCAAACAGGATCGATCCCTGAATGGTGAGCTGCACATACTGACTGGTGTAGTTGAGAGATACCATATCATCTATCTCTCCGGCCTGAAGGGCCTTCTCAATCTTCTCTGCCAGCTCCTCAGAGGCCTCGAGCTGTTCCTCCTCAGCAGCCTCTAACAGCTCCTGCTTTTCCATCTCACCTACCGCAGTCTCGCTCTCATCGGAATCCTCTCCGCTCTGGGCAAGACCCATGGAGGTTATATAGCTTGAAAGCTCAGTAAGCTGTGAAACACCATCTCCGATCAAAGCTCCCTTTCCTATAGCCATCTCGCCGCCTGAAAAGACGCTGAAGGCTGAACTGAAGGATGCAGCCACCTCTTCAAACTTGGCAGCATCCATGGTAGCCATTGAGAAAAGCAACACGAAGAAGCACAAAAGCAGATTCATCAGATCGCCGAATGTACCCTGCCACGCGGGCAGACCGGGTTTTATTTCCTCGGGTTTTTTTGCCATTATTCTCCGCCTCCATCGCCTGTGCCGTTTTCAGCTTCATATGCGGCTCTGTCGCCGGGTGACAGGAAGGACTTGAGCTTCTCCTCAGTAACACGGGGGTTCTCTCCGGCCTGAATGGATAACAGTCCCTCGATGATAATACTCTTTACCATATATTCTGCATTGTCCCTGGCCTTAAGCTTGTTCTCTGCAGGGAAGCAGAACCAGTTAGCAAGAACCGAACCGTAGAATGTAGTGATGAGGGCAACCGCCATGGACGGTCCGATGGATGAAGGATCTGACATGTTCTGAAGCATCAGAACCAGTCCCAGCAGAGTTCCGATCATACCCCAGGAAGGGCCCATACCTGCAACATCACCAAAGAAAGAATAGTTCTCTTTGTGTCTCTCAGACATGGCATCTATCTCAGCTTCAAGAATGCTCTTGACAAGCTCCGGCTCAGTACCGTCAACTATCAGCATTACGCCCTTTTTCATGAAGGTATCCTCAATGTTGCCTGCAGCCTCTTCCAGAGCAAGAAGTCCTTCCTTACGGGCTGTGTTGGAAAGGTCAATGATGTTCTTGATAACAGTCTTGGTGTCGTCTGCCGGCATCTTGAATATCAGCGTGTAGGACTTAAGTCCGTTTATGAAGCTGGGCATGCTCCTTGAGGCAAGAACCGCCATGAACGCACCACCGAAGGTGATCATGGCCGAAGGCGCATCCAGGAAGTACTTAACACCGGTGATTCCGGCGGAGAACACAATACTCAGGATCATGAACAAGAAACACAGACCAATACCAAGTAATGACGCAATATCCACAATAATTACCCCTTCATAGTTTTATAGTCTTGCTATGGACCATCAGGACTCATTGATGGCCCGGTATATCTCCTCAAGCGATTCCTTGACAATAAGTTTTCTTCCGGAATACAACACTAAGACTGTATCAGGGTTTGCCTCAACAGTCTCGATCATATCCGGATTTATAAGTATTTTGCGAGTGTCCATCTTGGTGAGTTCTAGAATTCTGCTCATACCAAAGTGCCACCTTTCAATTAAAAGTTTCATTCTTTTCAAAAATTTCAAAAGAATTTGAAACTTTATTTCCAACTACCCTAATTTTAACACTTTTAAAGGTCAAAATCTCCTATAAGTGTTCACATTTCAGACATAATTGGAGCATAATTTCAGTGCTGGGATTTGAATTTGAAATAAAATTCTCGATATCCTTATACTCCCCCAACAATTCATCCGTAACATACTGCAATATCTCAGGGCATAATACTAGATATTGTGGTATTGGAAACATTTTACCACTTTTTACAGTAGAATACAGTATTAATTCCATAAAATTTTTATGTTATGTTACATAACCCCGGACATCTCAAAGGATTTTTTGAAGTTCAGGAAAAAGAATGCCCCCGGAAGATTTTGTTTCCGGGGGCTGAAATCTTGTTTTACATGTCTTATTTTCTATTATCTCTTAAGGTTTGTAAGCTCCTCAAGAAGTGTGTCGGATACTGTGATGATACGGCTGTTGGCCTGGAAACCACGCTGGGTTGTGATCATCTCGGTGAACTCTCTTGAAAGATCTACATTTGACATCTCCAGAACGCCTGTGTTCATGTAGCCGCCGTCTGTGGTGATATCCTGGATTGTGGCCTCGCCTGAGTTAAGGGTTGAGGTATAGAGGTTGTCACCTGACTTGGAAAGACCTGATGCATTTGCAAACTCGGCTGATGCGATCTGTCCAAGGAGCTTGGTCTGTCCGTTTGAATATGTGGCGTAGATCTGACCGTCGGTACTGATGGAAACGCCGTTCATCTCACCCATTGCACGTCCTGTATTAAGGCTCTTCTTGTCGCCCTTTACAGCCTTGATGGTGGATGCTCCGTTGGTGTTGTAGTTGGTTACTGATGAGAAGTCAATTGTAAGATTGCCCTTCTTATCGAGCTCATCAGGATTGGCAGCTGATGCCTGGAAACCAAATGCCTCAAGACCGGCTTTGTCCTGGTTGAAGTTAAGTGTTACAAGACCGTTCTTATTGCCGTCTGCTGCAACAAGAGCACCGTTGGCTGCGTTGAACTCAAGCTGGATTGAGTGGGCACCGGTTGTGAGCCTTATCTTTCCGTAGTTCTCACCAGACTCTGTGATGATCTCGTAGGTTCCGTCTGTTCCGTAGGAGTCAGCCTCCTCATCACTGATGCCGTAGATCTTCTCAAGAAGTCCTGCGTTAGGTCCCTTGGATGCTGCAAGAAGGTCTGCGATATTGCCTGTTGTGGGAACATCACCAAAGGCCTCTGTTGAAGTGTAGCTTATGGTTCCGTCGCCGTTGTTGATAACGTCATATGTAGCGTCCCTGAGCTTGGTGCTGGTCTCGGGATGGATAACATCTACTGTTCCGTCTGCTGCACTGAAGGCTACAGTATAATCCACGCCGGGGCCTACGTTGTTAAGGAAATTCTGAACGTTGGCATCTGTGGCAAAAGCAGTTGAAAGAATTGTCTTATAAGGGTTCGTGTCTCCGCCTGTGAAGCTGCCGCTGAGGCTGTTAAGCGCAAAGCCCTTGTTGTAGTTGTTTGAGCTTGTGATATTGCTGTATACGTAGTTAGGAAGCTTTCTCTCATAAGGCGCCTTAAGCTTACTTGTAGCTGTAGTCTCCTGAAGGAAGGTTCCCAGAGAGGTTTCTGCTCCATATTCCTTTGTGGGATATGTAACTGTAATTCCATTTGTTCCTGTAAGGGATACGACTTTGAGCGTAACATTAGCCTCAGCACCTGTATAACCGGGTGTTTCTACTTCAAGACCTGAAATAGCTTCACCAAGACGGAGCTTGAGATGATCTGCAATCATCTTCACATCGGGATCTGCACTGCCTGAAAGAGCATCAAGATCAGTTGCCTTTAAAGCATTTATGTCAGCACCGGCAGCCGCTGCCTCTGTATTGAATTTTTCAAGTTGCTCAGTTGTTATGACCGCATCAAGGTCAAGGCTGGTGTTCCTTGTTCCGTCGGTAAGTTCACGAGAGTAAAGAGTAAGTGTTCCTTCTGTTCCGGTATAGGTGAAGTTCAGCTGGTCAATACTGTTACCGGGAGTTGCTGCCCAGGATGCAACAAAATCCTTCAAGGACTGACTGGCAGAGTTTACAAAATACTGAGACTCCATCTTTGTGGTGTCATTAAGTGTGGATGTGGAATAAGCTCTCATGCTGCCGTCTTTTGTAAGAGAAAGAGCCTTTTTAAAGGTAATTGTCTCAGTTGATTTATCAAATGTATATCCGTAATCTGCTGTAACAAGATTGGCAACTGTCACACCGCTCTTGAGAGTGTTTTCAAATACAGTATTAAGGTAATCCTCATTGAAGGCTGAACCGTATCCTGTGGACTCCTGAGGAACTGAATATGCCTCAAGGGTATCGGGATTGGTATAGTAGTATCCTGTTGCAGGCTGGAACTTGTAGCTGGCTGATGCAAAGGTTCCATCCTCAACATCTGTCTTGGAATCTGTAATTACAAGATCTCCGGTGTCGGGATCAAGGGTGTATGTAGCATTGCTGGTGTAATCAGCTTCATCCGGAATAGTTACAGCGTAGGCCTTGTTAAGAAGCCCCTTGTATGCCTTGCCGCTGGTGCTCTTTAAGTCTGAAAGCTTGCCAGTAAGAGGCACGTTCTTGAACTTGATATCTCCGCCGTCTGCATTGATGTTCACTGTACCTGTCACATCATCAACGTCAAAGGAGAATCCGCCGTTGACCTTGTACATAGTTCCTTTTTCTGAACCTGTAGATATATCACCGAAGGTGATCTCATCCAGAAGCTCTGAGCTAAGCTCATTGCCCTTGGCATCAAGAAGCTTTGTAAGTGTAAGAGCGAACTTGTGAGGAGTTGCTGTGTCCTTAAGTGTGAACTTTCCTGTGTAGAGGTAGCCCTTGTTGTCATAGAGCTCCATGGTGATGGTCTTGCCATCGTCAGATGTAACATTGGTATCATTGTCATCGATATTGCCGGAGAAAAGACCTGCTGTTGTGGATGCAGGTGAATATGTGCTGTTTGAAGGGCTCATGATCTGAAGTCCTGTAAGCTCTCCGTTGGTATTGATCTTTATCTCACCGGTCTCTCTGTCTTCCTGTGCTGCCCAGCCCTGAACCAGATAACCGTTGGACTGCATTGCAAGGTTTCCTGCACCGTCAACGTAGAAAGAGCCATCTCTTGTATACATGCGCTGTGTGCCGTCGCTTACTACAAAGAAAGCTTTTCCTGTTATCATGATGTCGAAGGGATTATTGGTGGTCTGAGTTGCACCCTGTGATTCGATGGCTGTATTGATGGCGCCTGACTTGGCACCAAGACCGATCTGACGTGCATTTACACCACCCTTTGTAGCTGTGGCGCCGGATGCTGTCTGTGTGGTCTGATACATAAGATCTGAGAAAGTGATCGACTGTGATTTAAAAGATGTGGTATTTACGTTGGCAATGTTGTTACCAAGAACGTCCATTTTGGTCTGGTGTGTCTTAAGTCCAGCAACACCGGAATAAAGTGATCTCATCATAAGGCAAAGTCCTCCATCATTGAAAAAGAGATTTCGGACGAAGCTTTTTGCGACTGATCCGGCAGTCTGTCCGGATCAAAAGATTTCCTGGCGGCAGGCCTGTGGCCTTCAAAACCGCTTCGGTCCAATCATGCAATAACTGCTCCGTCTATGTTAGTGAATACGTTGCTTTTGTTTTCCGTCTGGTCCATTGCTGTCACCACTGTGCTGCTGGGTACATTTACTATAAATGCCAGCTGGTCGATCAGTATCAGCGAATCCTTTATGCCCTTCTCGCCGGCTTCAATCTTTCCCATGTTGAGTCTGTTCATCTGGTCTGTAGTCAGCTCGATGTTTCTCATGTTCAGTCTGTTGAGGGCATGCTTGGAAAACTTAACAGCTTCCTGGCTGTTAATATTATCGGCTGCCCCCACTGTTTTATTTAGTACAGAAGCAAAAGAATTTTCTCCTGTAGGCAAAGATGTTTTATCTTTGCCTACTTTAGGAGTCTTTGGGCTTAAAAACTGATCCTGGACCTGTCCTATCGACATGAAGTTGTGATTATCCATAATCATGTGCTTATCCTCTTTGGTCCTAAGGGGTACCGCTTGCGGTGGATTCCTTAGGACGGTCTAAAGTTTTCATAACTTGCTTTACACTATCTTACTTCAGATCATTAACTGTATAGGTTCTGTGGGCATCTCCCCTGAGGTCATCAAGCCTGTTGACATACTGCAGAAGGGATGTCACATAATTCTTGTCCATATAGCCCTTGGCCTTGTCGGTCATGATGTTGTTGTAATACTCAAACATTGCGTCGATGGTCTGTCCATGCTGCTCGTCTGTGATCTCCTCAAGTCCCGGAAGCTTGTCAATTGCCTTCTGGAAATCAGCTACGGCCTCAAGAGCCTCTGTGTAGTTGGTGTCAAGTATGGACGTTACATTTTCAACATCGTAGGCTACTCCTTCTACGTTTACATAGGCCTTATTGCCGCTGTAGGTGACAAAATCAACTACGCCCTGTATCTCAGAGGTGGTTCCGTTTTCATTGGTCTGCGTAATTGTAACAGTCTTTCCAACCATCTCGGAAGCCCTGGACAGTGACATGGCATTGGCCATGTTGGAGAGCTGCTCCACCTGTGAGAAGGTTGCATACTGTGAAATATACTCAGTGTTGGAGGTGGGCTCCAGGGGATCCTGATATTTCATCTGCGCAACCAGTATCTGCATGAAAGCATCCTTGTCATAGCCGTTGGGAGTGGTCTTTTTATCCGCCTCCGCCTTGCTGTTGACTACCTTACCGTTATCTATGATTGCATTTACTGAACTGATATCTGCCATAATAACCTCTTTTCTTTATACGGTTATGCACTGAAATCAACTGAGTTGCCGTTTGCTGCCATCATCTGGACAGCTATTTTTTCAGCTTCGCTTTCAGGCTCTTCGTCATCGGCAAGCTCGGAGAGATTGATCCTTCTAAGTCCTCTTGCCTTCTGGCCCTCTCCTGACTGTCTTGCGCCCCGGTCACCCTGCTGATCCAGGTTCTGTTCAAAACCATGGCTTGCTATGGTGACTTCTATGGATGTGACCTTGATGCCCTGTTCGTCAAATTTCTGCTGGAGCTGTATCATCTGGCTCTCCACAGCCTCTTTGACGATCTGGTTCTGAGCTGTAAATTTGGCAACTATTCCGTCCTTGCCGCTGGTAAGAAGGACATTTACATTACCAAGGCTGGCCGGATGAAGTGCCAGTTCCATGGATGTCTCTTCTGCTTTGGCTGATATTGTTATCTTGTCTGTAATCTGTCTGATGATATCTTCCATCTGGGCCCTGTCTGTATAGCTTACCTGTGACTGGTCTGCCACCTGTTCAGCGGCATCAGCTATATTGTTCATGACCTGATTGAAAAGATTTGATGACCCTGCACCCTGATCAAGATTGCCCTTGGTCTGTCCCTCCTTTGAGGTAGAGACTGTAACTTCCGGGGGCTTTTCTTCAAAATCTGCAGTGTCTGTGAACGCCTCAGACACAGGTGCCTTTGTTTCAGCCTTTTGTGGCTTTTCCATAACAGGTTCAGCTTCCTTGATTGTCTCCAAAGGAACAACAACCTCAGGACTTTCCGATATAACTGCCTTATCAAGGCTGTTCTTAAAGCTTTCCCCTGCCTGGTCAAGTGCTGTCTGCACTTCCTCTTCTGATAGATTGAACTCATTCATAAGTCCCATCTTCATACTTTCCGCACCCTCCATGAGGTCCTGCAGTGAAGTATATATATCAGAATCTGTAATAAGATCTGCGGTATCTTCCTGTCCCGAAAGCTGTGTTACAAGCTGTGTAAGTGCTGCGGGATTAAAGAGATCCGTGGCCATAAGCCCAAGTACCTGCATCGCATTTACCACATCCTCTTCGGAAAGCTTAAAGGTATCTGCGATCTGTGAAATGAGTTCATTACCCATCTCCTCTATGGCTTTTGTAAGTTCTGCATCTGTTACCTGTGTTTCATCGCCAACTGGTGTTTTGGCCTCTGCAGCCTGCACATCCTGTCCAACAGCTTCTGTATTTGAAGTGCCGGCCTCATTGGAATTCACCGTTTCCTTTACAGGAGAGCTCTTGTCCGATACATCAGTTTTCACATTCTGAACATTGTCCTGAGCTCTGGCATTTGTCACCTGCTGCGCAGCATCCTTTACCGCGTCAGTGGTCCTTGACTGTATCATGGTGTCCGACACCTGATTCAGGATCTTGTCAAAGCCTGCGGCAGGAGCCTCTAAAGCTTTTCTGTTTGGCTGGACATTTGAAACATTGACAGCTGCAGTGCTCTGATTCAAGTAAGCTGCCATAACGCCTACTGCATTGTTTGCACCGCCCATGCAAATCCTCCTTTCAATATTCTGTTTCCGGGCAAAAGAATATAATCTGCCCCTAATCTCTCGCTATGTATATCGGATTATGACGGTAAGACTTTATAGACATTTAATAAAAAAATTTACGTAAAAAACAATATGCTTAATCGTCAATAAAGTATAATAGAAATATCCCTGTATGATTATACAAAGGAATTGGATTATATGAAAAAAATCTTATCCAGGTACACCACATTAAGAATACGAATACCCGCTATCTTCCTGATAAGTCTTTTATTGCTGGCCTTTTCCATCATCAGCATTTCTTTCAGACGCTACGAGAGGCTTAACCTGGACAAGCATATCCAGATGGCTGAAGGAATTACCACTTTGATGTGCACTGATTTTGATGTGGAAAAGATAGACCAGTACATAGAACAAAACTACTCTTCGGAAGAATACAATGAACTTTTAAAATACTATTACACATTAAAGGAAAGCTATCAGGACGTACAGTACATGTATGTATATAAATTCTTTAAAGATCCTGAAGACGGACTCACAAAGGGACAGGTAATAATTGATCTGGATGAGGCCTACACCGAAAATGTGCCCCAGGAAAGTATCGACTGGATCGGCAGCATAGTCACAGAAAGTCCTGAATTTCAGGGGGATTATGAGGCAATCGTCAATGACCATCAGTGTGTATGGCATCTGGTGGATAATGATTACGGAACCGGTCGTCTCATCTCCTTTGAAAGACCGATCCTTGATAAAAATGGGGATTATTTATGCAGTGCCTGCGTGGATTTTTCCCTGAACATGATGGTGGGAAGGGGAATTGACTTCGTTGTTGAACTTCTTTCAGTAGTAGCTTTTATTATAATCAGCGTACTAATCATGATTAACATAATTCTTAACAAGATCCTGTTTAAGCCAATCTACCAGATGACAAAATGTATCGAGTCCTTCAAATTCGATTCAGAGCTGGACCGCTTCAATAATGTTAACCGGATTGAAGAGCTTAACATCAATGTACAAAACGAGATAGATGGTCTGTATAATGCATTAGTCCTGTCCATGAAGGACAGCGCCTACTACATGAGCAGTCTCCATATGGCCCAGACAGAGATAAAAGTCATCAGCGAAACGGCCTACAAGGATGCACTTACCGGAGTTAGCAACAAGACATCCTACAACAAGACAGTGGCTCAGCTTCAGCGGGACATTAATGCCAAAAAGGGCCTTAAATTCGCCATTGTAATGGTGGACATAAACAACCTTAAATACGTCAACGACACCTACGGTCACGAGCTCGGAGATGAATATATCAAGGGTTGCTGCAACATCGTCTGCAAGATTTTCAAGAGTTCACCGGTATTTCGAATAGGCGGCGATGAATTTGTAGTCATAGTTACAGATGACGATTATGACAACAGAAATGATAATATCGACACTTTAGAGGATACCTTTGACAGGACCTATCACGATGAATCAGTAGAAAAATACGCCAGATACTCCGCATCCTTCGGAATAGCCGATTATTCCGAAACCCTGGATAAGGATGTAGGTGACGTACTTAAAAGAGCTGATAAGCAAATGTATGCATTTAAAGAACAGTTCAAAAAAGAAAACGGAAGTTACCGGTAATTTAACCGGTAACTTTCGTACTTTTCTGCTCAAGTGCTGTGGGCTCTAACAGCTGTGTGAGCTTTGCAGCATTTTCTTCTTTCATGGCCGCCAGAATATCGCCGCGGTTCTCAACACTCATCTGTGCCAGTATCTTGGCTACAAGTTCTATCTGATATTCAGCAACCATCTCATCAAAGATCTTAGCAGATTCCTTGGCCTTCATACCGGAATAGGTGGTGGCAAAGGCCTTTATTGCAGCATCCTCCTGCTGTCCTTTGATTATCTTTTCATATATGGCTGCAGCGGAATCAGGATCCATCATCTCATAATAAGCCTGATAAGCTGTTGGGTCGGGAGCATTTTCGCCATAGACCACTTCGTTAAAGAACTTCTCCCTCTCCTCATAAAATTCCCTTTGCTGCTTCTCAAAGGGCTCAAGTCTGGCAACCTCAGCCTCCAGCTTTTCTATCTGAGCTGCATAGTTACTGTTCTGCTCCATCTCTGCCTGCAGTGCCTGTTCAAGTCTCTTTATATAAGCTTCCGCATCCTCTATGGTGGTGATGGAGGTGGCAACTTCTCCCTCTTCTCCTGTACCCTCCACATTTATCTGTGAGGTCTGGGGCTTATTGGGGACAGAGCCTTCAGGAAGGATCAGATTAAGATAAGGCACATCCTTGATAAGTGGTGCCAGAACATCCGAGCCGAAGCCTCCAACGTCAAGCTTTACCAAAAGAGCCATAATTGCAAGCCAGATAAGGATAATGAGAAAGGTGATGATAAGGGTAGCAAGACCTCCGGCATTATCTCCATTGATCTCGGCAGTTCTGTCCGCAAACTCCCTCTCTCTTTCCTTCTGCTCCTTGCGCTGCTCCTTGAGCTTTTTCCTGTATTCTTTTTTATCAGCTTTTAGCTGGGCCCTGGCGACTTTGGGGTCATCAGGGGCTTTGAGCAAATTGCTGTCTGCCATTTATCTGTCTTCCTTCTGTCTTTGTCCGTAGGTAAAGCTGCTTCGCTGATCGTTCTCCTTGGCCTCTTCCTGCTTTTCCTCCTCAAGGAACTCAGCATAGGCTCTGTCCCTTAAGGTCTCCTGCATCTTGCGCTCCTGGATGTTCCTGGTGAGCTTTACCCTAACCCTGTCAACCCTCTCTTCATACTGTTTGACCACCATGGACTGCTGTCTAATCATGGCGTCCATCTGGGCCGTTGCATACTGATTGTCCAGTATTTCCTGAAGCTTTAAGGACTCCTGTTGTCTTAGCTCTTCAGCCTCCTGAATATAGCGCTCTTTCCTGTTTATATACTCGTCCAGAATATCAAGCTGCTTGTTGAGCTCTGACTGCGCCACAGCAAACTCCATCCGGGTCTGGCTCTCAGTCTTTTGCTTGATATTGAGAACGCTCTGCATACTGTATACAAATCTTGCCATAAATGATCACTTAATCCCTGAACATGTTAAGGAGCTGTTGTCTTTCTTCTTCAAAAGAGAACTTCTCACTGGTCTCCTGCATCAGAAACTGGTTGACAGCTTCAATCTTGGATACCGCATAGTCGATGTTCTTGTTGGCACCGCTCCTGTAGGCTCCGATATTGATAAGATCCTCGGCGTCATTGTAGGTGGCAAGAACATTTTTAAGCTTGCCTGCGGCCTTCTTGTGCTCCGGATCCGCTATGGCGGACATACATCTTGAGATGCTGGCCAGGACATCTATGGCCGGGTAATGGTTCTTTTGCGCCAGCTTTCTGTTGAGGACTATGTGTCCGTCCAGGATACCTCTGGCTGTGTCGGTGATGGGCTCATTCATATCATCGCCGTCTACAAGTACAGTATAAAGGCCTGTAATGGAGCCTCTTCTTGACTTGCCGGCCCGCTCTAACAGCTTTGGCATTTCAGCATAAACTGAAGGGGGATATCCTCTGGAAACAGGCGGCTCTCCGCTGGCAAGGCCGATCTCCCTCTGGGCCATGGAAAAACGGGTAAGGGAATCCATCATAAGAAGAACATCCTTGCCCTTGTCCCTGAAATATTCCGCAATGGAGGTTGCTGTCTTGGCGGCTTTAAGTCTCTCTAATGCCGGCTTATCCGAGGTGGCACAGACTACGATGGATCTGCGCATTCCCTCTTCTCCCATATCTCTTTCTATGAACTCCCTTACCTCCCTGCCACGCTCCCCTATAAGAGCAATGACATTGATGTCTGCCTTGGTATTTCTGGCAAACATTCCAAGAAGGGTGGACTTACCAACGCCGGAACCTGCAAAGATCCCTATACGCTGGCCCTTACCCACTGTAAGAAGACCGTCTACAGCCTTTACTCCCAGTGGCAGCACCTCGTCAATGGGGTCCCTTGTCATGGGATCCGGAGGCTGATTCTCAACGGAATAGGCTATACCGCCCTCAAGAACGGTACCCTGTCCATAGCTGGTTCCGTCGATCCTGCCAAGGCCGTCTAAAGTCTTGCCAAGAAGTCCCTCCCCTACATTGACCCTTAAGGGCGAGTCCGTGTTCTCCACGATACTGCCATTTCCTATGCCGCTGGTATTCTCATAGGGCATAAGCTGAACATGACCATCCTTAAAGCCCACTACCTCAGCCATGGAGGGCTTAACATTGCGCTCCGTCAGGGAGTCATCGTCCTTTTTCTTGGGGTAGATAAGGCAGATGTCTCCAAGCTTGGCATCAGGTCCCGCAGACTCTATGGTCAGTCCAATGACATTGACAACCTTTCCCCTGGTACGGTAAAAGGGTGCATTCTGCATTTTTTTGTATTTGGATAGATCAAAGGAATTAACCAGCATACAAAGCACCAATCATCTCTTCTTCCTGTCAAAGGAAAGAAGCTTCAGTTTCCTAGTTATCTCCGAAAGCTCGACCCCGAGGCTGCAGTCAAAGACTCCGCTGTCGGACTCGATCATGCATTCATTCTCTTTAAGAAGCGGATCCTCTATTATCTCCATGGTGGTATTGGGAGAGGTGATGCAGGCATCAAGAACCTCTCTCTCATCAATAATATCATCATAATCATCAGAGGATACGTGGACTATAAGGTCGCGTCCGGGCTCTATCCTTGAAAGAGTGGTCTTAAGAAGATGGAGGATTATCCCCTTGTCTTCCCTGAGCTCTATGTTAAAGACATGCTCATAGATCTGGGTGAGCACATCCACCATCTCGGGTTCAAGTTCATCAACCATCTGCTGATACTCTTTTTCAAGGCCCTCGCGCTGTCTTTCTATATCTTCAGAAAGGGCCTGGGCTGCAGCAGCTCCCTCCTGATAACCGACATTATATCCCTCCTGCCGGCCCTGCTCCACAGCATTGGCCCTGATGCTCTCAGCCTGTTCCTGGGCATCCCTCAAAATAAGGTCAGCCTGTTCCTGAGCCTGCTGGAGCTTCAGATCCATCTCAGCCTGCATAGCTTCCATGTCAAACTGAGGGTCAGAAGCCGTTTCAAACATACTCTGATCCTCTGTAAGCTGGGATAGCTGTTCCATCTCTATTCCTGGTATAAAATCGTCTTCGCCAAAGCCTTCCTCGGAAAAACCTTCCTCCTGAGCCATCTGAGCCCGCTGTTTCTTAAGCTCCCTCTCTTGAAAGACCTCGATTTTTTTGTTGGCAAGTTCGTTATTATCTATTATGCGGGGTTCAGATGAATCGTAGCTGACAAATCCCGCTTTAAAAAGATTAGACAACTAATTCATCACCTCCGCCTCTGGAGATAATGATCTCTCCTGCATCCTCAAGCTTTCTGATGATATTGACGATCTTCTGCTGAGCCTCCTCAACATCCTTCATACGTACAGGACCCATGAAATCCATATCCTCTTTGATCATGGCAGCAAGACGCTTTGACAGATTGTTAAAGATGGCCGTCTGAACCTGTTCGGTTGCACTCTTACATGCAAGAGCAAGATCTGAGTTCTCAACCTCACGCAGCACTCTCTGAATAGATCTGTCGTCCAGAAGAAGAACATCCTCGAATACGAAC
>JAEEGL013413897.1_pt1 | contig 26529 bp, 20 predicted proteins | sample 9134231 | NCBI WGS metagenome assembly JAEEGL01 (sample SAMN16246548, study PRJNA631951) | gut metagenome | biome: gut microbiome; feature: rumen; material: fiber-attached | host: Bos | place: Iran: Karaj | collected 2018-10 | reverse complement strand
CTCCATGGTCAGCCACTGATGGCTGGGATGCTAGGATGCAACGATCACGTTCACGTAGTTCTTGGAACGGATGCAGTGATCGAAGCAGGAAAGCAAGCAGTTAGCATCGGGGGGAAGATAGATGCGTACCACGTCTGCCTTCTTATTAGCGATGTGATCCATAAATCCGGGATCCTGATGGGTAAATCCGTTGTGGTCCTGCTGCCATACGTTGGAGGTCAGGATCAGGTTCAGGGAAGCAATCTTCTGTCTCCAAGGAAGCTCGCTGCAAACCTTGAGCCACTTAGCATGCTGTGCGCACATGGAGTCTACGACGCGGATGAATGCCTCGTAGGAAGCGAAGAATCCATGACGGCCGGTCAGAAGGTAACCCTCTAACCAACCTTCGCACATATGCTCGGAAAGGTAAGAGTCCATGATGCGTCCGTCATGAGCCAGATCCTCGTCCTTCTCATGATAGTCGCCGTTCCAGTCACGCTTGGTCTCCTCGAACACCTTGTAGAGACGGTTGGACATGGTCTCGTCGGGTCCAAAGATACGGAAGTTTCTTGCTTCCTTGTTCAGCTTGAAGATATCACGAACAAATCCGCCAAGCTCGATCATGTCCTGCTTCTCAACTGCGCCGGGAGCGGTAACGTCTACGGCATAATCCTTGAAGTCGGGAAGACGCAGGTCACGAAGCAGCTTTCCGCCGTTTGCGTGGGGATTTGCGCTAATTCTGTGATCGCCCTTGGGAGCGACGTAACGAAGTCTCTCGACGAGACGACCTTCCTCGTCAAAGAGCTCTTCGGGATGATAGGAAAGGAGCCACTCCTTCAAAAGATCCAAGTGCTCAGGCTTCTCCATGGTGATGGGAACCTGATGGGCACGGAAGGAGCCCTCCACGGGAAGTCCGTCCACAACCTTGGGACCGGTCCAACCCTTCGGGGAACGCAGAACGATCATGGGCCAGAAAGGTCTCTCCTCATTGCCATTCTCTCTTGCGTCCTTCTGGATCGCCTTGATCTCTTCGATACAACTGTCAACAGCCTGTGCCATGAGCTTATGCATGGTCATGGGATCGCTGCCCTCTACGAAATAAGGCTTCCAGCCACATCCATGCAGGAAGCTCTCCAGCTCCTCATGAGAGATGTGGGACAATACGGTAGGATTGCTGATCTTATATTCATTCAAATGCAAAATAGGAAGTACTGCACCGTCGGTCTTGGCATTCAGGAACTTGTTGGAATGCCATGCGGTTGCAAGGGGGCCGGTCTCAGCCTCACCGTCACCAACGATAACGGTAGCGATCAGATCCGGGTTATCAAAAGCAGCACCAAAAGCATGAGCAATGGAGTAACCAAGCTCACCACCCTCGTTGATGGAGCCGGGAGTCTCAGGTGCCACGTGGCTGGAGATACCGCCGGGGAAGGAGAACTGCTTGTTCAGTCTCTTCAGGCCTTCGATATCCTGGGAAATGTTAGGGTATACTTCGCTGTAAGTACCCTCAAGGTAAGAGTTTGCCACGAAGAAGTTTCCGCCGTGACCAGGGCCGGAGATCAGGATCATGTCCAGGTCATACTTGTTGATGGCACGATTCATGTGCGCATATACAAAGTTCTGGCCGGGAACGGTTCCCCAGTGTCCTACGATCTTCTTCTTGATCATGTCCTTCGTCAGAGGCTCTCTGAGCAAAGGATTGTCCAACAAGTACAGCTGGGTTGCCGCAAGATAGTTCGCTGCGCGCCAGTATGCGTTTAAGTCGGACAAATACTCATCAGTCATAAATTTGTCAACCGACATTCCAATGTCCCTCCTATGGTTCTTTTGAATACGTTAATTTTTTAACCAAGTAAGATTATATTCAAACCTTAGTAAAAATGCAATATCATATATTGTGCAAAAATGACGAAACAATGAAGAGTTTCCTGTGATTTTTTACCAAAAGAAAGGTCATGAAAACATGTCACCAGACATGTCCCCATGACCCAAATCCTTGCTTAGGCGTTATTGAGCTTCAAAATATTTCCAATTGTTTCCCTCGAGATCGGTAACGCCCGTCAAATCCTTTTGGAATTTGTTTTTACTTACGGCAATCACGCGACACAGGCCCATTTGGTCACTCTCTTGCCCGTTTTGCCCATCAAATACGAAATCGATTCTTTTCCCAAAGATCCCAAAGGCCTCTATCCTTCCGTGGCTTCCGGCTTCCTCCGGGCTCTCCGCCTGCACAAAGTATAACACGTTGCCCCGCGCATTCTCCTGCATTTGCTCCAAAATGGAATCCACGGCGATGCCGCTCTTTTCTGCAAATGCTTCCAGCTGTTCCGGATCCGCCAGGATCCAGTTTCCGGCCCATTCGCCCACGTCCTTCACTTCCAGCTCCGTCATGCAGCCGTCCGCGCGGGAATAAACCGTTGGCGTAGGGTAGTCTTCTTTTGGCTTCGAACTGCCTTCCCCAGCCTCCTTCATAAGTCTTTCCAGTTCTTCTTCATATAATTTGACAATCTTTTGGGCACTCTCGTTCTTCGGCGTATATTCCACGTCTCCGTAACTTTCGCACTTTAAGAGTTCCTGCGTCTTTGGTTGCCAGAAATAGAGCGTATCCTGACCATAATCATACATCACGTGCTCCTGATCAAACTCATCCTCCGCGCTGAGGTTCTCCCCCAGCTTCTGAACCTGATTTACAAATTCTACGCTAAAAAACCGTTCGCTCTCACAGTTGTCGCGGATGATCTTAAGGCGTTCGATGAAGGAAAGATCCTCCTCCCCGCCATGACCCGGATACATGTCGTTAAAGTTAAAGGAAAACACTCTGCCCTGCGCGTCGATGAACCATCCGCCGTCATAATGTCCCCAGGCGAAATTGGTTCTCCTGTTGACAAGCAGGATCTCATTCTCCTCACTGACGGTAGTTACGTCCTCCTCGGCGCCGGTGTTACCACCGGGAATTCCCGCGTCGTCGGAGCCCTTGCCCTCCGCGGAAGCACCACTCTCCGCCTCCCCGGCACTATCGTCTGAAAGGATGACCACTTTTATCACGTTGCTCTCATCTGTCACTTCCGCGGCATCCGCAGCTTCCTCAGCGTCCGCCTGCGCCTCGGCCCTGCTTTGCGTCTGTATTTCTGCCTGCGTCTGCGCGCCTCGCTCCTTCACGCTGCCTGCGCCGCCCGAGGCATCCCCGGCGTCCGAGCATGCCCCGAGCAAGCTGCAGGCAAGCAGTGCGGCTACCATCATTAAAACTTTTCTTTTTCCGTTTCTTAGCTTTTTTAGTTTCACGTTTCGTTGCCCTTCCTCACAAAGAATATCGCTTCCCTACGGTTTCCATGACAATTAATCGATCTGTGCCTTGGAATAAAGATACAAGAACTCCTTCTTGTACTCGTCCTCATTCGCGCCGGCCGTCTTCTCCATTCTAGCGATCACGCTCTTCATGTCAGAAGTGCCTGCGTATTCAGACTTCTTGAGAAGCATGCCTGCCTGTGCCACGCCTGCTGCCCAGGAGAGATTGTCGCTCATCTGCTCATGATACTCTGCCTTCGTTACGGGATATACCAGGAGCTTGCTCACGTCGCCGTCGGGCTCCTTGTAGCGTACGTTTACGGTGAGGTACTCATCCGTCAGAGCCGAATTGGTTTCTTCCTGGTTGCCATAACGGGACTCTACCTCGGGGATCTCCTGCTTGGAATCCTTCAGTGCCACTTCGTACAGAGCCGTTACCTGGTGACCTGCGCCGATCTCGCCGCCGTCCTTCGTGTCATCTGCGAAATCTTCTGCCGCCATGGTGCGGTTTTCGTAACCGATCAGACGATAACCCTTCACAAGATTGGGATTGAATTCCACCTGGAGCTTTACGTCCTTCGCCACGGTAAAGAGGGTGCCGCCCATTTCCTCGATCAGAACCTTTCTAGCCTCAGCAATGCTGTCGATGTAGCTGTAGTTACCATTTCCGTTGTCCGCAAGGGCTTCCATTCTGCTGTCAGAGATGTTTCCCCAGCCAAAGCCGAGAACCGACAGGAACACGCCGCTCTTTGCCTCTTCCTGGATCAGTCTGGTAAGGCTTCCCTCATCCGTGATGCCGATGTTCAGGTCGCCGTCCGTTGCAAGGATCACGCGGTTGTTGCCGCCTTCGATAAAGTACTTCTCAGCGATCTGATATGCGGACTGGATGCCCTTGCCGCCGTTGGTGCCGCCGCTTGCAAACAGATCCTCGATCGCGTCGCAGATCTTTGCCTTCTCGTCACCGGTGGCGCCTTCGAGCACCACTTTGTCGCCGCTTGCGTAGGTTACGATGGATACGCGGTCCCCGGGGCGAAGCTCTTCGCAAAGAAGCTTAAAGGAACGCTGTACCAGGCCTAGTCTGTCCTCACCTTCCATGGAACCGGACACGTCGATCAGGAACACCAGATTGGAGTTGGGAACCTCGCTCATGTCAAGATCCTTTGCGGCAAGACCCACCATGAGAAGCTTGCTGTTCTCATTCCAGGGGCAGGGTGCCATCTCCGTCGTTACGGAGAAAGGCTCGCCGGCCTTGGGCTGCGCGTAGTCGTAATGGAAATAGTTGATCATCTCTTCCAGGCGGACCGCGTCAGCGGGAACGGTCTGGTTTCTGGTCAGCATGCGTCTTACGTTCGCGTAAGAAGCCGTGTCCACGTCAGCTGCAAAGGTAGAGAACGGGGAAGTCTTTACGCTCATCCAGGAATTTTCCTTGAGATACTTGTACTCCTCCGTATTCCATTCGATCATGGGGAACTCTTCTCCAGGGGCGAAATAGAGGCCTTCCGCATCCCCCGCCGCCATGGCCGCGGAAGTTGAGTTCTTCATCATCATATAGCCGCCGTCCATCTCATAGGTGCATTCAGCCTCATCGTAAGTTTTCAGGAACTCATCCAGGACGCTGACTCTCCCGCCTGTTTTTTGATCATCCACTTTTTGACCCTGGCTTTGGCTCGTAGGCGTGGATGCGTACTTTACGCCGTCCGCATTATCACTGCAAGCCGTAACGCTAAGACTTAATACCACTGCTAAGATCAAACTCACTATTCTCTTTTTCATGTCAAAATCCTCCCTTATATTTGAAATCAGGTCATTGTTTTGCAAGCGCTCTTATCCCAATAGACGACCTCTTTTTCCAAAGGTTCTCCGGAAAGGAAATTTTTTTCAATTTTTTTCCAAAAGATTTTCTTGACTGCCCCATTTCTTTTGATTAACATGAATCTTAGCAGCAATCGTCCCAGCGGAGGAATGAATATGAATGCCTTGATCTACTTGATTTATCCCGTCATGGCCGTCCTTCTTTTTTGGGGATCCAAGAAAGCAGGACCGGGAGAATGGAATGAGGATGCCTTCTCCATAAATCAAATGAAGGCTTTGCAGGGCTATTTCGCCCTGTGCATCATGCTGCACCATATCGGCCAAAAGACCAGTGCGTCATGGTTGCCAAAGGAGAACTATATTCCGGGATTGGAGTTATTTGTTCCCTTCGGTTATTATTTTGTGGGCATCTTCTTGTTTTGCTCCGGCTATGGGTTGTGGAAGAGCTACCATAACAAACCGCATTACTTAGACGGCTTTGTTAAGCGAAGAATTCTGCCGCTTCTCGTCGCCTTTTACGTATCGGCGTTTGTCTTCCTGCTCGTCCGTTTTCTCCTAAAGGAACCCATGAGCGCGTGGAAGGTATTCTGCTATGCCTCCGGCCTGCAGCTGAGCAATCCCAACACTTGGTTTATGATCGCTTTGCCGATTCTGTATCTGTGTTTTTATCTTTCCTTCCGCTTTTGCCATACGGAAAGGAAAGCCGTCACCGTCCTTGGCCTTTGCGTTCTGGCCTACGTTCTGATTGGAACGTGCATCGACCACAATGACTACTGGATGCGGGGGGAATGGTGGTACAATTCCGTGCATTTCTTCTTCCTCGGCGTCCTCTTTGGAAAAAACGAGGAAGCGGTCACGGCCCACGCGAAACGGCATTACAAGGCGTATTTCATTCTCCTTTTCCTCGGGATTTTTGTGCTGTACGCAGCATCCGGCATCGCCCAGGGGGTCTTCTCCTATTATGGCGAAAACTGGGGGGCACCTGACAAGATCCCCCGAAGGTGGATCTGCCTGCTCTCCCAGGTTCTGTCCTCCTGCGCTTTTGTCTTCTGGGTGTTCCTGTGCTCCATGAAGCTGCGGGTTGGCAATCGTTTCCTACGTTTCATGGGAACGATCACGCTGGAATTCTATCTGATCCACGGACTCTTCTTAGAGCTCTTTGCCTATAATTTCGACGGTGACGTAGCCAGCCTGTATCACCTGCGGAACATACCGTTATTACTGCTGATCGTGTTCCTGCTCTCCATTCCGGCAGCTTTGCTACTCCAAAAGACCGATCGCGCGATCACGTCACTCCTGACAGGGAAGAAGAAAAAAGCAGAGTAACCACGTTTTTAAGAAAGATTTGAGGAAAAAATCATGCAAAAAGTCATTTATCGAAGTGAAATTGAAAATTACACGAAGCAGATGGAACCTGTTGTGGTAACCTACATTGAGGAAGGTCAGATCGAGACCTTTGAAGGGTTCGACACCTTCAGCATCGTCGCCTTCGACTGGTACGACATCAAGGACATGGAAGCCGATCCCTCCCAGATGCTGCTCTATTTGGACAGGGATGACCTGTTCATCATCTGTGAAAATGAGATGAGCTATAAAGCCGCTTCCGGATATTTTACGGAAGCCCCCTCCAATGAGCGGGCCATGTACCTTTTCTTCAAGAATCTGTTCAAGGGTGACACAAAGAACCTGGAGGAATTGGAGGATCGCATTTCCGACTTGGATGACGCCGTGATCCACGACAGCAGCGAAACCATCCGTGAAAAGATCCTGGACACGCGCTATGAGGTGCTGCGCCTAAAGAAGTATTATGAGCAGTTTGAAGAGATCTTTGAAGATCTGTGCGACAACGACAATGACATGCTCAGCGAGGATTATCTTACGTATTTCACCGTCCTGAGCAACCGCTGCGACCGGCTTTTGCGTCAAGTCCTGAACCTGAAGGAATACATCGTGCAGGTGCGCGAATCCTATCAGGCCCAGATCGACATTGAGCAAAACCGCCTGATGAAGATCTTCACCCTGGTGACCAGCATCTTCCTTCCGCTGACGCTGATTGCCGGCTGGTATGGCATGAATCTAAAGATGCCCGAATTTGAATGGGCCTACGGATATCCGTTTGTGATCGGGGTTTGCCTTCTGACGATCGCCATCTGGGCAATCGTGTTTAAGAAAAAGGGATGGTTCAAATGAACCATCCCTTTTGGCATTCCGCTCCGTTTTCCAGCGCCGCCCGTCATCCAAACATGCTTGGAAACTCGGTTTTCCTTAATTTTTCCTGGTAGACGGGAGTCATGAAATTGCGCACGTAGATGAGATCATCCTCCGTGACGCTTGCAAGCTTTGCCCGCTTCTTAAAGCCGTCCTTTACCCAGGTGACCCGCACAAAATAAGCCGTTCCCCTGGCGGGCTTCACCATCGGGATCAGTCCGTCCTTCTGCACGCCGTCATTTTCCACGTACAGGAAATTCTCCTCCAATCCAAAGCCTGACATCCCGTTTACCACCAGGTACATGGTGTCCATGCGGTTTAAGGAAATAAAGCTTACGTCACCCTCAAATGCCATGAGCGGTGCCATGACCTCTTCCATGAAACCGTCCTCCACGTCGAGTTCCACTTCCTTTGCCGGTTGGTGCACTTCCTTCATGATCACAATTTTTCCCATAACGTCCTCCCCCCTGAACAGATATAACGACAATTTGCAACCATATTTATTATAAAAGAATTCCTTAAGATTGTAAATACTTTCTAAAACCCCTTGCATATTCCGTAACATTGGTGTATGCTATATGTAGTATCAAAAACTACATATGATTTTTCTTTCGTCTGTCTCGTGGTTTTTATGCCACAACTCATAAAATAATGATTGGAAATTTACCATATGGAAAGGAAGTGTTCATCATGACGGTAGCAGAATTAAAAACTTATCTGGCAGATCATCTGATTCCCTCCAAGCTTTATCAGATCGGCGGCGAGACGGATGGACGCATCTGTCTCGAAAAGGAAAACGGGCGTTGGGAGGTTTTCTTCTGTGAAGGAAAAAAGAAGATTGGCACGCTCTTTTTCAAGGATGAAAACAGTGCCTGCGCGCGCATGCTCAAAGAAATCTCCAAGGTGATGGAGCTTTTGTATGACGCTCCGCGTTCCCTCGCATAAGCCGCCCCGCAAATTGGATACGTTACGCGAAACCAAACCCTCGAAGCACTGTCTTCGGGGGTTTTTTAGGTTTACATTTCCTCCCCGTTATGATAAAATACCTACAGTAAATTATGGGATTATTCCACGAGGTTTCTTATGAAAACACGCTATAAGCTCCTATCGATCATCGCATTTTTAATACTCTTCTTTTGCGGTCTTAGTCTTCTATATCGTGTCTTTTCCTGGAAGGACACCTCCGGCGACTACTTTTCCTCCGTAAATCAATTTTATTCCATGAAGCATAACGTGGTTGACGTTGCGTTCTTTGGTCCAAGCACCACGTATTCCAGCATAAATCCCGCCATTTTCTGGGAAAACTGCGGCATCGCCGCTTTTAACAATGCCGTTTCCGGTCAGGACAGAAACGCTTCCACTTATTACGTCAAGGAAGTGCTGAAAACCCAGTCTCCCAAGGTAATCGTTCTTTCCGCTTCTTTTTTTTACACGGACGTTTATGCCGTTCCAGGGAACCTGCTGCGCAACACCTTGTCCCTAAAGGAATCACCAAACTCCGTCGCCCTGATCAATGAGCTTGTCACAAAAAATGATGCGGTCAAGGGCGAAAACGAGATCAAGGATTATTATCTGCGCTGGCCCATCGTCCACAGCCGTTATCGTGAATTGCAGGAAGAAGATTTTCATCCCGTTGCGGAATACGAAAACTGTCTCGGATACCAATACAGCTGTGACGTTGGAAATCTGGAAGGCTTGGGCGACGTTAGTTTCGACCTCTCCGAGTCTACGGAGATCAGCGCCGGAAATAAGCAGTGGATCGACAACTTAAAAAAGTTGAGTGAAGAACAAGGTTTTCAATTGTTGATCCTGTCCGTACCCACGGATTTTTACCCCCAGCAAAGAGCTTGCCTAAACGGCTGCTTCCGGTACCTGGACGAAATCGGCGTGCCTTACCTTGACCTCAACTTCCATATGGATGAGATGGATTTTGTTCCGGCCACTGACATGGCCGACAGAAATCATTACAACGTATTGGGTGCCAGAAAGATTTGCACTTATCTCTCCGATTATCTGGCGCAGAACTATTCCCTGCCCGACAGACGCGGACAAAAGGGGTACGAGCGCTATGACCAGTGCTTGGAAACTTATTACCACAAATGTTTGGAGGTTGAGACGCTTCCTTCCGCTGACGCGCAGACGCTGGTTGACGTTCCGCTCAATTACACGGATCTGATCGTTTCCATCACCTTGCATCCGGAAAGTGAACCCCGCCCTGAATTTGTCGATTTTTTGGAAGCTGCCGGCGCTTCTCCCGACGAGATCGCCAAGGGAGGCACTTGGCTTTGGAAGGACGGTTCCCTGATCCATTCTCCCTCAAGAACGCAATACGGATACCAGTTAACCCCCAACAAATATTTTTACGTTACGCCGACAGACGTCTTGGGAGCCGACCAAGTCTTCATTGGGAAAGACGTCTGCGTCACTTCGGAAATGGGCGGGAGCATCATCATTATCTATGACGCAGTTTTGGATAAAGTGATTTCCCTTCGACAATTCGAGTAAAGTTTCCTTAGGAGGTACCCCCTTGTCACTCACAGCATTTCATTATCTGACGTTTTTAGCCGTCACGGTATTGTTATATTACGTTTTGCCACGCAAAATAAGGTGGATCGGTATTTTGGCCGGCGATGCCTATTTTTTATGGCGAGGCAATTCCCTGACGGAGCTCCTCGTTTGGCTCGGCATGGCGCTGTTTACTTACGCCATATCCACTTGCGTGAATTACCTGACGGAAGAAAAAAGCAAAAAGGTCATAACGATGCTTGGCGTGATCGCGTTGGCCGGAGCACTGATCCTTTTGCAGGATTCCTCTTTCTTTGGGCTTCCTGCCTTAAACGTCTCCCCCATGGGCATTTCCTATTTTTCCCTTTCCTGGATTGCTTATCTGGTGGAAGCCTACTGTGGCACCAGCCCCGTTCAGAAGAATCCACTGAAGTTTTTGGCATTTGCCGGTTTCTTTCCCCTGCTGACCTCCGGTCCCATCGTCAAATACAAGGAAGTCGGGGAAAACGTTACGTCCGGCAACGCTCTTTCCCTCGACAACGTAACAAACGGTGCTGCCAGGATCGCCTGGGGCTTTATGAAAAAGCTGGTCATCGCCGACAGGATTGCGATCCTCATCAATACGGTTTATGGCAATCCCTATCGCTATCCCGGCTTGTTTTTCCACGTGGCAAACGTCTTCTTCATCATTCAGCTCTATGCCGACTTTTCCGGATGCATTGACATCGCGCTTGGAAGCGCGGAGATGCTTGGCATCAAGCTTCCTGAAAACTTTGAGCTTCCCTTCCTCTCGCAGACGCTTGAGGAGTTTTGGAGGAAATGGCACATTACGCTGGGCGGCTGGATCCGTGACTTTATCCTGTACCCCATTCTGAAATCGCCCTTGTTCCAAGCGATCGGAAAAACTTCGAAAAAGCTTTTTGGCAAAAAGACCGGCAAGAAGATCCCCGTATGGATCGGCCTGATGATCTCTTGGTTCCTCGTAGGCTTTTGGCATGGCGGCGGCTGGAATTACATTTTTGGCGTCGGCCTGCTCTTTGGCACCATCATTATCCTGGGTCAAATGCTGGATCCCGTCTTTACTTGGATCCTGAAGATATTGCACGTCAATACGGAGGCCCTTTCCTGGAAGGGATTTCGCATTGTAAGGACTTGGTTTTTCTTTGGCACCGGCCTTTCCTTTTTCCGCGCCGGCAGTTTGATGACCGGCTTCCGCAACCTAAAGCTCGCCTATACTACGTTCAACCCTTGGATTTTCTTTACCGGAGAGCTTTACGAACTGGGACTGGACCGGACGGACTTTAACATCCTGCTTTTCTTCCTGGCCCTGGTTGCCATCGCCGGGATCGTGCGTTTCCGCACCGGCAAGTCCATCCGTGCCCTCATGGCAGAGCAGAATGCCTTGTTCCGCTGGATCGCTTACGCGCTCCTCGTCTACGCCATCATCATTTACGGCTGCTACGGAACCGGCTTCGAGTCCGCATCCTTCATCTACCAAGGCTTCTAAAACATGTCTACTGACTCAATAAAAACTCGGGGCTTGAGCTTGACAGTGCCCCTTGAGCATGTTGCTTAAGTGTCAGTAGACACGTCCCCGTGACACAAATCATAAACGTGAGGAGGAACTATGAAAGAACTTGAATATCCTTTCGATGGGGAATGGATCCTCAGCAAGAAAAAAAGCATAAAGAAGCAACTTTTGCAAGAAAATGGTCCTTTCCTGCAAAAGAAGATTGCCGTGCTCGGCGGTTCCACCACCAGCAATATCTGCGTGCTCCTGGATCTGTTTTTGTTGAATCAAGGCATTCAGGCAAGCTTTTATGAATCGGAGTATGCGCAGTATTATGCGGATGCCATGTTCGACAATCCGGAACTGATGGAATTCCATCCCGATCTCATTTTCATCCACACCTCCAACGTCAACGTAAAGCACTACCCTTCCATCCAGGATTCTGACGACGAGGTTACCGCAAAGCTTGACCTCACGTATCAGGAGTTTGAAGGGATGTGGGAGCATCTAAACGCGACTCATCACTGCCCCATCATCCAAAACAACATGGAGCTTCCGTCCTATCGACTTCTCGGGAATTATGACTGCGTGGACGTTCGCGGACGCGTGAGCTTCCTAAACCGCCTGAACGAGCGCTTTGCGGAATATGCGAGAAGTCATGACTTTTTCCATATCCACGACATTGCTTATCTGTCTGCCGTAGTCGGGCTGGATCGCTTCTCCGACCCCTTCTACTGGCACATGTACAAATATGCCGTCGGCGTGCCCGTCATGGCAGACTTTTGTTACAATTTGAGCCATATCATCAAAGCCATCTACGGCAAGAATAAAAAGGCCTTCGTCCTAGACCTCGACAATACGCTCTGGGGCGGCATTGTCGGCGACGACGGCCCGGAGAATCTGGAGGTTGGCCAGGAGACCAGCATGGGGCAGGCCTACGATGCCTTCCAGACCTATCTAAAGGCCCACAAGGACATTGGCATCCTTTTGAACGTGAACTCCAAGAATGAGGCTGAAAACGCGCTTGCCGGGCTCAGCCATCAGGACTGCGTGCTGAAACCCGATGACTTCATGGTGATCAAGGCGAACTGGGAACCCAAGAATCTGAATACTGCCGCCATTGCAGAGGAACTGAATTTGGGCGTCGACAGCTTTGTCTTCGTGGATGATAATCCCGCGGAGCGCGAGATCATCAGCTCCACCATAAAGGGCATCAGCGTTCCCGAGATCACCACCGTCGACAAGTATATCCGCGAGATCGACCGTCACGGCTACTTCGAAGTATTAAAGCTCTCCAAGGATGATCTGTCCCGCAACGAAATGTACAAGGCAAACCTGCAGCGCGCGCAGACCATGAAGAGCTTTGCCGACTATGGCGAATACCTGAAATCCCTGGAGATGAAGGGCGTCATCAAACCCTTTGAGCCCCTCTATGAAGCCCGGATCGCGCAGCTGACCAACAAGAGCAATCAGTTTAACCTGACGACCAAGCGCTATTCCCAGAGTGAGATCGAGGAAGCTGCCTCGACCCGCTTTACCTTCTACGGAAAGCTTTCAGACAAGTTTGGCGATAACGGCGTGGTCACCGTTGCGATCGGAAGGCCGGAAGGCGATGCGCTCCATATGGAGCTTTGGCTCATGAGCTGCCGCGTGCTTAAGCGCGACATGGAGCTTGCGCTTCTCGATGCCATCGTCCACCGCTGCAAGGCAAACGGCATCACGCGTATTATCGGCTACTACTATCCCACGGCCAAGAACGCCATGGTTAAGAGCTTTTACGGAACCCTGGGATTTGATAAACTGTCAGAGGATGCGGAAGGAAACAGCACTTGGGAATTCCGGATCCCCGAATGCTATGAGAATCAAAACAAATATATCGAAGTAACGGAGGATTGATCATGACCAGAGAAGAAGCTTACGAAAAATTAAACAAGGTGTTTCAGGAAGTGTTTGACGACGAGGAGATCACGGTGAACGACGCCACCACCGCCAATGACATTGAAGATTGGGACAGCTTGGAACACGTAAACCTGATCGTTGCAGTTGAAAAATGCTTTGGAATCAAATTCAACATCGGTGAAGTGACGTCCATGAAAAAAGTGGGCGACATGATGGATCTCATCCTGGCAAAGAATGCTTAAAGACTCGGGGCGAGGCCTAGACAGTATCCCTCCGGCACGCTCGCGCTATGAGTGCAGCGTATCGGTACTAAGGGGTCAAAATACGCCCCCTAAGTACCGACGCTTGGCACACATGCCGGAGGGATACTGTCTAGGCCTGCCCCTCGAGGTTATGGAAAGCCTTCGAGACAGAAACGGGATGAGAGTAACATGTCGGAAAATAGTCAAAATAAAAAGCGCTCTTGAAAAGTCGCAAGACTTTTAAGGGCGCTTTTGTATGCCATATGTCACGGAGACATGCCTACTAACAACGTAATGCATGCTGACATACTCGAGGGGATGGCTTGAATAGTGCCCCTCAGGCATGTGTGCCAAGCGTCGGTACTTAGGTGGCGTATTCGAATGGAACGGTCATTTATGACTGGTCCATTCGAGACACCTTAGTACCGATACGCTGCACTCATAGTGCGAACGTGCCTGAGGGACACTGTCAAGCCTCAGCCCCGAGACCAGCCGATACCCATATGCCAATCGACACGTCCCCATGGCTCTGTTTTATTTGCCGGAAATGATGATGCCGCCTAAGGCAATATAGGGAACGACGCTGGTGCCGTCGAGGAGAAGTTCTTTGGAGATCCCGCGAACGTTTTTGATCGCGTCGCCAAGGTTTCCGTTGACCATGGTCTCGGAAACGGCGCACTTGATCTTTCCGTTTTCGATCAGGAAGCTGTTCTTTGCAACGCCGGAGAATTCTCCATTTGCGCCGGGCTGTCCTCCAGAAAAGCCTCCCATGACAAGTCCCTTGTCAACCGATGCGATCAGTTCCGCAAGGCTCTTCTCACCCGGCTCCACGACAAGATCAAAGCCCGAATTCTTAACCAGGGGCCGTCCGGTTTTATTTGCCGCATACAGACCGAGCAGGTGCGTCTTCAAAACGCCCTTGTCGATAATCGTTACTGCTTCCGAGCGGAAGCCGTCCGACGTTGCCCTCTCACCCATGACAATTCTGTCGTCATAAGGATTGAGCGCAATGGTAAGCTTTTCGTCCGCAACCTTCTCTCCCACCTTATCAAGCCACTGGCTGGTTCCGTCAATGATCACGCTGCTTCCCACGTAATTCGAAATGATCATGCTGATAAACTGCGATGCGCAACCAGGCGTCAGAATGATGGTTCCTTCAAACTTTCCTTCCACGCTCTCCGTGTCAATGCTGTTTTGGACGTCGATCATGTGCTGGCGAACGTCCGCCATCTCCATAAACGGAGTGCTTAAATTCTTCGTCACAAATCCCGTGCCGTCAATGCCCGTGGTCTTCTCCCCTTCTCCGGCGCAGATTTCAACCATAAAGCTATATTGCCCGCCAAAGCCTTCAAATTCCGTGCCGTTCGTGTTGCGGGAGATCCAGTTCCATCTGTCATAGGATGCGATGGCTGCCATGATCTTCACCTTCGGAAATTCCTTTGCCGCCGTGGCAAGAAACTCCTTGACCCTCTCTAAATACAGATCCAAGTCAGGCTCCCAAATGCCCTGACGGAAGACGTCCTTCCCCTGATCCGGTCCAAAGTCATGACAGGGATCCTCCGCCGCGGACTCTGCCGCCGCAATGCCGTCGCTGACTAATTTCTCCAATCCTTCCTCGCTCAGGTCATTTCCGTTTACTGCGCCGACCTTCGTCCCGAGATAGACGGACAGGGAACCGTTGTTGTTGAACACGGTGCGCATCAGCTTAAAGCCGCCGTCTTCCACGTTCATCTCCTGCTTCTCGGATTCCGAAAGGGTGTAAGTATATTTTTCCAGTTTTCTGTCTTGTAGGATCGCGTCAAAGCGATCTGCAATTTGTCTTAATTCACTCATATCATCTCTCCGTTTCCAGGTTTTTTAACTTATCTGCCGCCGATCATGATCTTGCAGCGCATGTGAGGTCCTCCCATGCCAACTGCCATGGGCTGCTTCTTTCCGCAGAAACCGCTGCTCGACCATTCCACCTTGTCTGAAACCATGTCGACCGTCTTTAACATCTCAAAGGCAACGCCGGATACGGTCGTGTCAAGCAGTGCCTTTCCAAGCTTACCGTTCTTGATCTCATAACCACAGGTCACGCCAAACATGAACTCTCCGGTAAGGTCTGCCTGACCATTTCCGGAATCGATCAGATAATAACCATCTTCCACGGAGGCGATCAGCTCTTCCACCGTATTCTTTCCTGGCAGGATACAGGTGTTGCGCATTCTGATCAAAGGCTCGTCGCTAAACTGCCAGCCTCTCGCATTTCCCAAAGGCGTCATGCCATATGCCTGCGCGCTCTCCCTGTCATTCATGTAACCGACCAAAATGCCGTCCTTGATGAGAACCGCATCCTCCGCCTTGGTACCCTCGTCATCCAGATAAACGGGAAGCGGAGCAAGTCCTCCGTCATACGTATGGGCGAAGTCCACCATGGTGACAAGATCGGATGCCACTCTCTTATTCAAATTGGGACCGGCAACGCTTCCGCCGCGCACAAGATCCGCTTCCACGGTATGGCCAACCGCCTCGTGGGCGAGCATTCCGCCCATCATGCCGCCAAGCACCACCGTCTTGTAACCAGCCTGGGCATACACGCCCTCTTTCTTGTCCATAACCTTCTGATAAAGTTCATCGATTCCGGGATAAAGCTTCTCGGGATTTGCAAAGTGATCGAAGAAACTTCCATATCCTCCAAAGGCCTTAAACAATTCCACGGGGGCGCCGTCCTTTGTTTCCGCACTCATCATCACGTACACGTAGCATCTCGGCGACACGATATGACCGCTGCAGGCATCCGATGAATAGATGATCTTGTCCAGGGAGTCCTCGGTGTATACGACCGTTCTGCTGACCAGATCCGGATACTTTGTCTCCACGTACTTGTCGATCGTCTGGCAAAGCTCAATGATGAGCTTCTGCTCCACGTCCACGATCTGTCCATTCAGAGGGATCATCTCCATCCCATAGGATTTCGGCAGTTCAATCTTCTTCGTTGCATGCTTTGCGAGGAATTTTGCATTTTCCGTCGCTGCCTTCAATACCTTTTCCGCCGCCTCCGTCGTGTACTCCGCGATGGAGGCAAAGCCATAAGTGCCATGATCATGCACCCTGGCGCTGATTCCCCTTCCCTCACTTCTTGAATTCTGTACAAGGTTGCCCTTCAGGATTACAACCCTGCGATTGCGGTTCTCCTGACCGCGAAGAACCGTCTGTACCCCATCCGCAAACAGTTCTTTCTTTGACCCAATCACGTCCTGTAACATAGTTTCCCTCGCTTTCTTTCCTTGAATGTCGAAACTATATATACTATACCACGCGAGGTATGCTTTTTCAACTCGGTACACCTTAATTTTTTCTAAACTGTGCCGTCCAAATGCGTTATTCCTGCAAATATAGGTTTACGCGATTCTGGATGACGCGAATGGTTTCCTCCAGGCTTTTTTGCCCTGCAAAATACGGTTCACATTCCTCCCGCACCATCTGTTTGAGGTCAAAATACTGCATTTCCCTTACGTCCGCCCCTTCCAGAATCTTTTTGACCATCTGCCGCTCTTCCGCCGTGATCGGATGCAGTGAATAATACTCTCCATTTCCCTCTGGATTCCGGGTCCGCATTTGGATGCCGCTCAGATCCCTATCCGTGCGAAGCGGACCATTCTCCGCAGACTGTTCCTCTTCCATTCTGCGCAATATTTTCTTGTTGACGGGAAATCCCGCTTTCATTACCCCATCCATTCCAAAACAGCCTTGATCGTCCTCAAGAAAAAACTCCAAAAACCTCCATGCGCCTTCCTTGTTTTTGCTCTTGGAACAGATGGCCAAAGCTTGTCCCGTCGGCATGATCTTTGTGCGAAAGCTGCCGTCCACCGTTGGATACCCTACAAGCTTTCCCCGTCCTTCATACCATTCCTTCTGAAGGCATTGAATGTCGATCCATTTTTCTATGGTGCAAAACTTGACCAATTGATTATCACGGCTAAAATAGATTTCCTTCTTTGTATCCGGATAGGAGGCCGCATATTTTAGACTTTCGCGAAAAAGTGCATGATCCAGATTCACGCTTTTTTGCTCGATGCTGACGAAACTCTCCAGCTGATCAAGAAGGACAACCGGCAAAACGGACTCCGCCGTGCAGTCCGTAAACAAGGTCTTGTCAGGATGCAGGCGATCATATTCCATCATTTCTTCCACGCTCCACCGATCCCCGTCCCCAAACACCGCTCCGTCCACAAGAAGCAACCGAAGGCTATATTTCCTTGGAATGGTGACTAGCTTTCCGTTCACTTCAAAATATTCCAACACTTTTTCTTCCAGATCGTCTACTGAGAGCGCGTTCCCTTTTTCCAAATAGGGGTACAGATCCTCAACGTATCCTTGTTCCATCAAGTCTTTCGGCTTGGGAGAAAGATTCGTTCCGAAGCACAAGCTTACGTCGATCAAATCCGGCGGCTCTTCTCCAAGCACGTCGATCATCATCCGGTTGATCGGTTCCTGTGCCTGCGTACTTACCCAAACGTCCTTCCCATAATTTTTGATCTTCACGATCCAATCTGACTGCGACCGGTTAAATGCCGTCGCGACATTCACCAAATCACTGTCTGGACTCATCGCCACGGCGATCACAAGCTCTTTCGGTCCATTGCCTTCTTCCCGCGGCTCTATGGCGATCACTTCCGCTTCCCTGGAATACGCAAGGATCCCGTCCCCCTTTTGTCCAACGCCGATCACCGTTTCCCCGCGGACGCCAAGCTCTGACCACCGGAGCATCGGCAGCAACCTAGCCTTTTCCTGGTCAAATTGCCAAACTCCCTCTTGGCCATATACAAGAAGCATCCCCTCCCGATCCGTTCTCCCGATCCCATATACGTTCATTGGCAATTCCGCGGCGTCCTGCAGCGTCTGCTTTTGGGAATCCAGAATTTGCCAATGACTGGCCATGCCGTCAAAGGATTGTACGTACGTCACGCCATTATCTGCCGTAAATGCGTGGTTGAACCAGACTTCTTCCCCAAGGGAAATCTGCCCCGTCATTTGTCCCTCCGGGGAATAAATCCGCAGAACGCGGCCTGCCAAAAGGTAATTTCCGTTGGCGTCCACGTCCATTTCATTGGACAAAAAATCATATTCGTTTAACTGATCCCCCTGCAGGGGAACGCGCCGCGTTTCCTTTCCCCTTTCGTCAAAGACAACAAAGAAGAAGGCCTTCGTATTCCAAAAGTCTTCTTCACATGTTTGTCTTGCCATCAGGGCATGGATATCCCCTTGCGCCGTTACGCAAAAGCTCAGCAGGTTCTCACGCCATCCCTCGTCCTCATTCAGGGGAGGGTAGATCCAATCTGACTCATTCCCGTCAAAACCCACTTTACCAATGCCATAAATTCCCTCTTGGGTATCCAACAGCACCCTGCAGTAATATTCGCCGTCATAATAGCATGCGTTCGCGTGCATCTTCCACCGGTCCTTGGGAAGCAAATGGAACTTCGCCGCATACGTCACCTCAGCAAGCCCCTCCTGCACTGCTTCTGTCCGCGCAATAGAGCCCTGCGTTTTCAAGCCTTCCTCATTTTCCGCTCCGCGGCTGCATCCCGTCAGCAAGACTGTAAACACGTTCAAGAAAAGTAAACCTGTCCAAAGCCTTTCTGCCCATCGTTTGTTTGCCGCCGCTCTGCCCGTGTCTTCGTTTTTTCTTCGTCCAAATCTATTTTTCTCCATCCTCCGCCACGCTCCCTTCCGTTCCGCGCACGGAACCTTTAAGTTCAGTATAGCAAAGGCATCTTGCCAGATAAATAGGCTTAAACGAATCTTAAACTATCAGAAACAAATCTTAAAAAACAGGGAGACGTATCCAACCACGTCTCCCTGATCGTCAAAATTCCATTTATTTAATCAAAAACTATTTCAGAAACCGTATTTAACCAGCAGGAAGAAATATAGTCCTCTTTCTCGAAAGTCTTCATCAGCTCCAAAAGCTCGGCTTCTTCCACGTCCCTGGTAAATTCGATCTGATAATCCTGGGTGATTTCGATATAGCCAACAATCTCAAAGCCATATTCCTTTCCCAGCTTTTCGATCTTGTCCCTGGTGCAATCCATTTCCGCTGAAATGAGGATCTGATTCTTTACGTACCTTGTACCATTGGAAGCAGTGACGACGTCATCCATCGACGGGTCCTTTGAGTAAATCTCCCCCAAATCCACGTCCAAGGGTTCCTTTGATGACGCTTTGTCATCCCCTGATGCGAAGCCTGTTTCCTCATCCTTATCCTCCAAATTGCCCAGGAAAGGAAATTCGCTTCCGCCCGGTGTCTGGACAATGATACGCTTATCCGAATCTGCGGGCTTAGAGATCATCAGCGTAAGCCTTGGATAGGTAAAGGCCTGCGTCACCATGGCGTCTGGTCTTGGCGACGTTTCCTTTACCGTCACCACCAGGTTACCCTCCGCATCCAATTCCAGATTGGAAACAGAAATGTCATATCCGCCGGTACTATGCTCGCCGCTGCAGATCACGTATGCAAAATAACTGTTTTCATTATACGTAAGCACGTAGTATCCCCGGGTTCTAAAGTTCCCGTCATAGTTCATGCCGTCACTGAATAAATACCCAAAGTCACCGATTGTTCCCTCGCCGGAAAGGGCCTCCGTTGGTTCCTCTGCTTTTGATTTTTTCGTCTCCGGCTCTTCTGCCTTCGGTGATCCGCATCCTGCAAGGCACAAGACCATGATCACCGCCAAAATCATGCGAAATTTTATCTTCATCTTCACAGACCTCCTTTTCCTTATAAACGAAAAAAATCCATTTATGTTTTAAAAATCCGGATTCTTTCTTCCGGTAGACTACATCCCAACTTTTTGCCAGTTGGATTTTGCTCCCTTTTACGTTATAATGGTCAATCATACGTATGATTGGAGAGAGTCGTTCATGTCCGTAAAAGAATTGCTCAAAAAGGCCATTAATAAATTCCAAAAAATCACAAAATTGGAGACGTTTCAGGATGAGGAGGACGAATCACTAAGTTTTCAGATCATAGAAAAAAAGAATCCCCTTCTTCCCTGGAGAAACTGCCGGATGATCACGTTTGTACGTGACAAACGCCCTTATGTTTATTCCAGCGTTTTTTTGAGCAAACTGCGCAAATTACAGCCCATCTGCCCTTATGCCCAAACAGCATTTGACAGTTTCTCTAAAAAGCGCGGCCACGTGGAAAGTGCCCTCGTCCTTGGCTGTGCCGGTTGCTCCATCCCCAGATATTTTGCGCTTCGCCATAAGAATGCCAAGATCACCGGAATTGAATACTCCGGGCTCATGATCCAGATTGCCCAAAAGTACTTTATATCCGATCCGCTCTTTCATAATTTTGACCTGATCCGCGACGATGCCTTTGCTTACGTACGCAAAGAAGATAAATCCTATCAGGCCATCTTTGTTGACGTTTTTGTTGCCGAGCAGATCCATCCCCAGGTCTTTTCGGAAGAATTCCTTACGGACCTGTTCCGGATCTCTGCCGAGGAGTCCATTACCGTATTCAATTTCCTAAACGTGAGCATGGAAAAGACGGGCGAGTTTATCCGGACGCTCCCCAAGCCCTTTACCGCCGCTTACGCATACGGTAAAAATGGGCGCATCTTTGTTGCGCTGATCAAGACGAAGGATCCTTCCACCCTTGTAAGCTTTGAAAAACGCCTCACAAAGAAATTGGAAATCTATGATAAATACTTTTCATAACCCTATTTTTCTTCTTTTGTCAGATTCATGAAGATCCCGTCATCCACCTTCTGCTGGTGGCGAAGCCAATAGCCTGCGATCATGGAGGACAACATTGTTGTCAGGATCAGCACCGTAAAGAACTCAATGCTGATGATCCCATAGGAATAGGCCACCGTCGCCAGTACGATGCCAGGGCCTCCGCGCGCATTCATCGTGATCGCAAAATTGATCTTGGTCCTCAGATTGAGATTGGTAAACTGCACCATGATGAGCGTTCCGATCGCCTCCAGCCCAAAGGCGATCACGAAGAACAATGCAAACCGCACGATGGAAAAGTCGTGGATCAGATTCAGCTGGATCCCGACAAGTGCAAAATAGATCGGCACAAAGAAGGAAAATGCGTGTTCATGATCCCCATGTCAAAGAAAATCTTGGATATGACAGGAATGGACGTGATGGCCACGCCGATGGTAAACACAAGTCCAAATGAAATCTCATTTCCATTCTCCTCCAAAAAGGCATCTCGGAAAATAGAAATAAACGGAAGGGCTGCCAACATGGGGATTACCGTCGCCCCAAAGAAGACAAAAAAGATCGTTTTTCCGTTTTTGCGGTCCACTTCGAGCTTTGTATTGTAGCCTGACAGGAACATCAAAAAGATCAATCCCAGCTGGTAGAATACGTTCAGTACCTTACCTTCCTGCTCATATGCCATAAAAATGCCGCCCATCACTTCCGGGAAGAAATGATACAAGCAGGTGGCACCCAAAAGGATCCCTCCCGTGATCTCGCCCACCACCCTCGGTGCCTTGATCTTTTCCATCAGCGTACCGAAGCTAAAAGCCATGAATAACAATACGGCCAGTGCGACCAGCGTTATAATGATCTCACTCTCTGACAACGTCTTTAACGTCATGGTACGTTCTCCTCCTTTGTCGTGGTACTCCCCCATCTGTGCGTCAAAGTGCGTTCCCGTCTTTGCGATGCCCGTTCCCGTCTTTGCGATGCCCGTTCCATTCCTTGCAGCATACGCTTCGCGTTATTTTCGCACGGCCTCCTGCAGTGCCTCTGCGATGCCGTCCATCTCTTTCTTTTGCAGCTTACAAACCCTGCGGTCATAGGTCAGGATGCCGTTGGTCTCGTCTTCCACGTCGGAAACCTGCGTGTAGACGGACGCGCAAAGCCCCTGCTCCGCCAGGGGAACCAGCTCCTTCAAATATACGTTCCGAAGCGCCGCTGCAAAGGTCTTTCTGTCCTTAAATATTTTATATCCATAGGTTTTTTGCAGGTTTTGGCTGTGCTGCGATTCCTTATACACATAACCGCCAAACTCCGACAGCACCTGCACAAGCTCCCTTTGCTTTCCAAGATGGAGCTTTTGAAAATAAATATGCAGACTGTCCACGTCACTCTTTTTTTGATGAAACCAGCCGCTTGTGGAATCAATAAACCGCTCCCCGTCCAACGCCTTTAGGGCATCATACGCCTTGTCCGCCTCAAACTGCCCCCAGCCCTCGTTAAAGATCGTCCAGTAACAAATGCAGGGGTGATTGGAAAGCTGGGAAACCGTCTGCCTCATGCCCTCCAAAAAGGCGGCCCTGGCCTCCGGATCTGGGTGCTTTTTATGGTCATTTTCACTGCAAAAGCCAAACGTCGGAAAAATGGTATCACGGAAATACCGGTACTTTCCGTTGTTAACCATGTCCTGGAACACGATCATCCCAAGGCGGTCACAATCATAATAGAACTGCTCCGGCTCGATCTTGATATGCTTCCGGAGCATATTAAAGCCAAGCTCCTTCATTGCCAAGACGTCCTTCTCATAAAGCTCCGGCACGGCCGGCGTATAGATCCCGTCACTAAAATATCCCTGATCCAAAAGCCCGTGGAAGAAATAGGGCTCCCCGTTTAGGCAAAGCCTTGGCTTGCCGTTTCTTTGCTCTATGCTAAGGCTCCGCAGGGCAAAATAGGACGTCACGCAGTCCTCACCGCTTGTCACGGTAAATTCATACAGATTGGGCGTCTCCGGCATCCAAAGTCTGGGACGTTCCGGTTCAATGCGCACTCTTCCCCCTTGCAGTTCATACCGCTTGCCCTCGCAGGTTATGAATTCCTCCACCGCGTAAGCTCCCTTCTCACCTGCACAAGTTACGCCCCCTTCCACAGGTGTAGTTCCTCCATCACCTGCCGTCCGGCTCTCCTCGTCATTTGACCGATCGTCCGCCGCATGGATTACCTGGATCTCCGCACCAGTTGCATCTGCGCGGATGATCAGCCTTTGAACATACTTCTCTGGCACGGGCTCTAGCCAAACAGTCTGCCAGATGCCGCTGACGGGCGTATACCACATGCCGCCGCGCTTTATCCTTTGTTTCCCGTAGGGAAGCTTTTCCGAAAGGTCATTCCAGGCCCGCACCGTCAAATGGTGCGTATGCAATGCATCACCTTGACCCCTTGCGTTTTCCGGCGCGTCCTCATTTGTGCGTTCCCGCACGTTCTCTTCCGTCTTCCGGATCACTTCGCTTATATCTGCGCTAAAGGAAAGATAGCCGTTTTCATGCTCGCAGACCTTTTCACCGTCGACAAACACCTCACAGCGGCTGCTGACTGCGCCAAAATGAAGCAAAACCCGCATTCCCTCCCAGTCCTTTGGGATGACAAACGTCCTCTCATAACAGAGCGCCTCCCCATAGCGGACCGGCCCGTCAAAGCCCGACAGAAGGCTCTCCGGACAGAAGGGCACCCGGATCGTCCCCTCCTGTCCGTCCTCCGTCCGAAGGCTCCAGTCCCCGTTCAGGCAAAGCCACTTTTCCCGCTTCATCTGGGGGCGGGGATAGCGCTCCCAGGGAGTCCCCGACAGCGCCTCTCCCTCCGCCGTATATAGTTTTTGAAAGCTCTTTTGCATGTGCACGTTCCTCCCGGGTAAATTCCCCTTCCACGTACGGCACGGAAGGTACGAGCCATGACCTTCGCGCATGGCTCTGCTCCTTCTTACATTGTACTATGAATCCTTCTCCCGCACAATGATTTCCTCGGTGTACTTGCGCTCCATGTCATGTCTCGCCTTCCGGTTTTCCACGGAATCAAAAATGATGGAGAAGTCGTAATCCTCCGGGTATAGCTCCTCGGCCTTTACGTGAAGCTTCACGCGCTTATGGTTGATCCAGATCTTGCGGTCTGCCACCTGAACGCGCAGAACTCCCTTGTCATTTACGGGTTCGCACACGATGCCGATCTTTTTGTCCGGATAGACCATGACGCTGTCTCCGATCTGGAATTTCGCGCCGAGGGTCTTGTCCACGTGGGACTTTTTCTCTTTTGCGATCCTGCCGCCGGAAGCCTTCTGAATGCCCTCCTTGTTGTGGAATTGATAGTCCCTTGCCGCCTCTTCGCCGTAAGCTGCCCTGGCGGCAACCTGCAGCATGTGCTCCGGCATCCCCAGCCGGTCCGCGATATAGAACGCACAGCTCTCGCCCGCCTCGCCGATCACCATTTTGTACGTGGGCATCAGCGTCTCCCGGTCAAAGGTCATCCTTGCATTGACAATGCCCTCCGTTCTCGCCGCATATTCCTTGATCTCCGGATAATGCGTCGTCACCAGGAAATTCGCGCCGCTCTTTTTCAGTTCCTCCAAAATGGCCACGGCGATGCCCATGCCCTCCGCGGGATCCGTTCCCGAACCAAGTTCGTCCATAATGACAAGGCTGTCAGTATTCACCTGCTTTAGGATTTCCAGCACGTTCTTGATATGGGCGGAGAAGGTGGAGAGATTCTCCGAGAGATTCTGCCCGTCTCCAATGTCACAAAGGTAATTTGCGTTCATGCACAGATCCGCCTCTTCGCAGGTCACGTGCAGGCCGCACTGGGCCATGTAGCTGTTTAACATAACCGTCTTGATCGCCACGGTCTTACCGCCCGTGTTCGGTCCCGTGATGACGATGCCGCGGATCTCCGTGTCATTTTGCCGCTCACCGTCTCTTTCGGCCTCTCTTACTCCATCGGCCTGCCTCTCACCATCTCCTTTGGCCTCTCTTACTCCATCGGCCCGTTCCAAGACATGGCCTCCAAGCGAAAAATGGAGCGGGACGCTGACCGCCCTGTCCATGAGCGGATGTCTTGCGGCCTTTAGCGTCATGCGTCTTTCCAGGTTGATGACAGGCTCCGTGCAAACGAGATCGATGCTCAGCTTCCCCTTGGAAAAAATAAAATCAAGCTTTTCGATCATCTTCACGTTTTCCATCATAAAGGGGATGGCGTCGCTTACCATGGCGGTCAGCGTGTACAGGATCTTATAGACCTCGTCCTCTTCCTCGATGCGAAGGAGCTGCAGCTCTTCAAAGAGCTTTGCCACCCCCACAGGCTCGATGAAGAAGGTGCTGCCCGTGGAGGATCTGTCGATGACGCTCCCGGGGATCCGGAACTTGTATTCCTTCTTCACGGGCACGCAGACTCTGCCGTTTCGCATGGTATAATACGTATCCGCCATACATTCCTTATTGCCGCGGATGATCTGTTCCGCCTTTTGCTTCATCTCCTCCACGCATCTTTGGATCCTGGCCCGGACGTCCTGCAGCGTTCTCGATGCCCGGTCATCCACAGCCTCATTTCGGATCTGCCTGCAGATTTCTTCCCGAAGCTCCTTTTGCTCATCCAAGTTCTCGTCATAATAGGCCAACGGATTGCCAAACTGCTTTCCGTGGGATAAATAGAGCTTTAACCTTTCCACTACCACCAGGACCTTTTCCACGCGCTCTAACTGATAGGGCGTAAGGCACTCTCCCCGCTCCGCAATGGTCATGATCTCCAGGATCTCCGTCATGTTCTGAAGCGGCGGCGCGCCAAGCTTTTCGATCATCTCCCTCGCATTTGTCGTATCCCTGAGCTGCTTACGAAGCTCCAATTCATTCAGGATCACGCCTGCCCCGGCAATCTTTTCCTTTGCATCCTTCGTGATCGCCAGTGCCGACCACAATTCCTTGATCTTGTCAAATTCTATCTGTTGTTCCGTATTCATTTCTTTTCATTCCTTTTCTTTCTTTTCCGTTTTTCCTTTTCCGTCTCTTTTCTACGGGCGGCTTTCCAGCTTTTACCTTTCCACCCGTAGCTTTTTCTCGTTTTCTACGGGCGGCTTTCCAGCTTTTACCTTTCCGCCCGTAGCTTTTTCTCGTTTTCTACGGGCGGCTTTTCCGCCCTTGCCTTTCCACCCGTAGTCTTTTCTCGTTTTCTACGGGCGGCTTTCCAGCTTTTACCTTTCCGCCCGTAACTTTTTCTCGTTTTCTACGGGCGGCTTTTCCGCCTTTGCCTTTCCGCCCGTAACTTTTTCTCGTTTTCTACGGGCGGCTTTTCCGCCTTTGCCTTTCCGCCCGTAGCTTTTTCTCGTTTTCTACGGGCGGCTTT
>JAEEGL010921401.1_pt1 | contig 26530 bp, 16 predicted proteins | sample 9134231 | NCBI WGS metagenome assembly JAEEGL01 (sample SAMN16246548, study PRJNA631951) | gut metagenome | biome: gut microbiome; feature: rumen; material: fiber-attached | host: Bos | place: Iran: Karaj | collected 2018-10 | reverse complement strand
CCAATCCCCAATCCCCAATCCCCAATCCCCAATCCCCAATCCCCAATATTTTTATTTTTTTCTTTTTTGTATTTATTTATTTAAATATTTTTCATGCCCTTTTTTCTATTTATATATATTTTTTTAATTTGACCTTAAATTAATATATAAATTATTTAGATTTAATATTAAAATTTTATGGAAGAAAAAAATGAAAACAATGAGGAGAATGAAATTAAAGAAAATGAACAAGATGATAAATATATAAATAAAAAAAGAAATAGAGATAAAGATGAAGATGTAGATTTATTAACAAAATATAAGAATTTATTAACAATTCCAGGATTTGATGGTCCTTTAATCACTTTTGAATTATTTGTTAAAATTCAAAAAAATCAAGATGATTTTCCAAAAGATGAATTAGAGAAAGTCTATAATGAATATAAAGAAAAATATGAAAATAAAAAATATATGTCTTTTTATCATGAACATTGCGATGATGAATGGTTTAAAGAGAGATATCATCCTATCATTAAAAATGAAATAAAAAAAGAACAATCAATTCAATGTAAAACTTTGGAAAAAATATTTTTAGAATCATTCAAAAATAAAATATATGATAATATTGATTTATCATTTGGTAATGGTAATTATGATAAATATATATATGAAAGTTATAATTTTGTTTCATCAAAAGAAATAGAAAATAAAGAAAATAAAAATGAAGAAAATAAAAACACATATTTTGCCTTTGAACCCGATAATAAAACTTTATTTATTCATCAATTTCCAAGAAATATAAAAAAATTGGAATTATTGTCAATATTAAAAAAAATAAAAGGTTTTGTATCATTATCATTAAGTGATCCAATAAAAAATCAAAATTTTAATAGATATTGTTGGTTATCATTTGACTCAAATGAAAATTGTGATGTTGCTTTTACTTTATTAAAAGATTATAAAATGAATAATTCTTATAAATTAAGTCCTGCAAAAAGTAAAGCTGGTACTGAGAAAAAAATTAGAGTAGCTCCTATATATTATGGAGAAAAAGGAAGAGATTTAAAAATGGATATTCAATCAACAGAAAAAATAATTGAAATACTTGATAAGAAAAAAGAACTTAATAATATTTTAAATGAATTTAAAAAAAATGATAAATATAATAATGATGATTTTTTTCATTTGAATATTAATTTACTTTATTTAAGAAAAATTCATGGTTTTTGTTTTTATTGTTGTGAAATATTTGATGATGAGAGATACTTATCAACCAAATGTGATTATAGTCATATATATTATAATAATGAAGAAAACTTTGATATTGATTATTCCAAAACTTTAGATGAAAAAATTCATGAGTTTATTGATAAAATTTCAATTGAAAATACAGAAGATTATAAAAGTTTAATTAATCAGGAAGAAAAAATTGAGAAATTTTTAGATAAAAATATCATTCAGCTTACACCTGAAAGATTTGAATGTAATATTTGTCAAAAGAAATTTATATCTGAGCATTATTCGAAAAAACATATTAATAATATGCACGAAGATAAAATTAAAGAAGTAATAAATACTGAATTAAAAAAAATAAATTTTAATATGGATTCAAATAAAAAACAATATGAGAAAATAAAAATAATAAGTGAAATGAAAGATTATGCATCCTATTTAAATGCAATGAGAAAATATCAAAATCCAAATAATAAAAAAGGAGGTTATTCTAAATTAAAACCAAAAAAAAGAGATTATTATGAAGATAAAACAAATTATAAAGAAGGTAGAAAATTAATTTCCTATCAAGACTTATAAAATAAATAATTATTATTAATTTTATGTTATTTTAAATGACAAAATTTCCTTTAATTTTTTTCAAATTTAATTAAATTTTTTAAAAGAAGAAGAAAAAATAATGGAATTTTGTTAGTCTTATGAAATTTTATATTAAATAAATCAAAATAATTTTTCCCTGTTAAATATCAATTTAAATATCAAAATATTAAAATAATGAATAAAATGATAAACAGGATAAGTGGCCCATTAAATTATAAAAAATCCAATTATAAAATATATTCTTTTATTATTTTTAAAATAAATGTTAACTTAAATTAACCTATAATCAGTATTATAATATTATTATTTCCGTGCCATTTCCTCTTTTATTTATAAGCACTAAAAAAAATTAAAAAAAAAATAAAAAAATAAAAAAAAATAATCACAGAAAAATTCGAAAAAAAATGAGTTATCATTACCAAATAGAAGCTCGTCAAAAGATAGTAAACGACGTAATAAACACCAGTACATCAAAGCAAATGTTTTCTTTTGGAAAAGCAAAGAGGTTCGGTCGCCGTTATAGTAAAGATTTTAAAACGGAAAAATTTTATGACATTCCATCATCACGTTCTCATAGAATGACAAGTTTTGGATATGGTAAAAAATATGACATAATAACAATGACAGAAGGAACAGGAGATAATATAAAATATAATAAAGCTCCATATTATACATTTTATAATTCTAAAGATAGTAAACATTACACATCACCAAAATATTCCTTTGGTTCAAGAAATTATAATTATAACCCAATGAGAAATTCAACTCCAGGACCAGGAAAATATATAACAAGCAGTAAATTAGGATATGGAGCACCAAAATATTCTTTTAGGAAAAAATTAGAAAATGAAATAAATAAAAGTTTATATGAATATATTCCAGGACCTGGAAAATATAGATTAATAGAAATGAGTAATAAAGGAAAGTATCCTTTAAGTAATTATGAAAATACAAAACAAGTAGGATGGTCTTTAAGTAAAACACCTAAATTTTTTACAGTTGGAAAAGATAATTATCCAGGAGCAGGAAAATATGAAATTAAAGATTTAATGAAAGGAGATGGAAAACAAATTAATAGTAAATTTAGAGGAGGAACTGCTTATAGTATGGGACTTAAATTTAAAAGTATTTTTGATTTAAAAGTCAATGATAAATACCCTTCTCCTGGTCCTGGACAATATGATACTTTCAGTGAGTTTACTATGTTCAAAACAGAAAAAAATGATGGAGGGTCTTCAACTCAAAGAAGTTGGAGAAGTAAAACACAATATTAAATTTAAAAATAAAGTTTTTATTTTTTTTTTTCAATGTTATTAGTTTTTTTTAAATATTTTTTTAAAAAATTAATCATATATTTAATATTAAATACACTATATTTATTTATGTGTCTATTATTATGTCTTTATTTATAAAAATAAAAAGCATTAAAATTTGATTTTAATATTTTTATTTGAAGATTTAGAAGAATAAGTTTTATTATTATTATTTTTCAAAGAATAATTCAAATTTAAATCTTCATAATCATTATTTCCATGAAATAATTTATTAAATTCTTCAATTAAATGTCTATACATATTTATAGTATCTTTTATTCTATTTAAAATTTCATTTCCAAATTGTTTTAATTGTTTAATTTTAAAATCATTTTCTTCTTTTAATTTTAATTCCATTTGTAACTTATTTTCTAAATCTTTTTTAATTTCATTTTTTCTTGCAATTTCAATTGTTTTTTTCCTTTCTTCATTTAAATAATGTTGACTTTTAATTCCATCTCTTTTTTTAATTTTTTGATATTGTTCTTCTAACTCTAAATTTTTGATTAATTCTTGATTTGTTCTTTGTTTTTCTTTTAATAATTTTAATTCTCTTTGATTTGAATTTATTCTTTCTTCTCTTTTAAAAGTTATTCCACATTCAATTTTAGCTTTTTGATGAACATTTTTTATTTTTAAATTGTTTAAATCTTCCTCTTTTTTCTTTTTAAATATTATTTTCTCATTTAATTTTCTTCTTTTTTTTTCAATGTTATTTATTCTCTCTTTTTTTTTCTTCTTTGTTAATTCTATTTTCTTTAACGTTTTTTCATGTTCATTTTTTAAACATTGTAGTCTTCCATTTAACAATAAATTATCTTTTTCAAATTGTTTTCTTTGAGCTTTCATTAATTTTAATTGAGTATGTAGTTGATATATATATTCATCATCAATTAGTTCATTTGTCATATTTATTTTCTTATTTGAATATTACTATTTTATTTTTTAATTATTAATTTTTTATATAATTAAAAAATTCAAAAAATTATCTTTCATATTTGGATAATACAATTAAAATTTAAAAAAATTATGCGAACAAGTTACAGATATTGAGAAGAAAATTATATAAATCATTGAATAAATTAATAACATAAAAGTTAGATGAAAATAGAGATAATAAATTAAATTCTACACAAAAAACCATAATCCAACAATAATTATATTACAATATATAATTTATGTATGATTAAAAAAAAAGATAAAATAAATAAATAATTAATACATTAACTTAAATTATCAATTTTTATATTTAAATTTCTTGTTTCATCCATTGATTACATTCTATTGCATTTCCATCATTAATAAGTAAAAAATTACCTTCTGAATTATTTATATTTGGATTAATTAAATTAATTCCATAACGAGGAATTTTGGCATTATTAAATCCTTGTATATCAAAAATAATTTGAAATCTATCATTTAAAATACTAATGATACCATTTTCTAAAGAAATACAAATAATATCATTTCCTTCAAAATTATTAGATAAAAAAATATTATTAATTGGAAGAGTGAAATTTTTTTCTATAATTTTAAGAAAGCCTTTTTCAATATTAAAGACTTTAACACTTTTATCAGTGGAACCTGAAATTAAATAATGAGTAAATTCATTTACTATTTTTAAAACAATAATTTGAACTGAAGAATTATGAATTTGAATACATTTATCTTCTTTAAAAAAATTTTTCCCAGTTTCATCATTTGATAATATACTTAAAAAACCATTATCCATTCCACATAAGAATTTATCATTAATTAATAATACTGTATTAATTGAACGAGGAATTGGAATCATTTTTAAAATAGAAAATAATTCGTTATTTTTTTGGTGATTTATTTTAAAAATTTCTATGAAAAAATTTCCAAAAGTAATGACTAAATTATCATATTTTAAATAAATTAAATCATTAGTTTTTGAAGAATGACAATCACATTCTATTTTTTTATTAACATCTAAAAAATAAACTGCAATTTTTCCTACTTTATTATAAGTTGAACATTCAGCAACAAAAATTATTCCATCAGAATAAAAAATATTTGTTATAATTATTTTATCATTAAATTCAGTTTGAATATTTATTGTTTTAATACATTGAAATTTATCTTCTTTTATTAAATATATTTTAAAACTTTTTTCATCAGCTGAAACAATTCTTTCATCTGAAATTTTTAATAATTTAATAATAATATTATTATGAGAAAAAATTTTAACTCTAGACAAAAAATTTTCACTATAACCATGTAATTTCTCACAATCATTATTATTACAATTACCCAATAAAAAATCTTTACATAATTTAGATTTTGATTCTTTAGTTAAATCAATTAAATTTAATGAATTTAAATCTTCTAATAAATCTCTTGGTTTATTATTCAATGCTTTTATTGATATATCTTCATAATTTGAAAAAGCTAATTTTTTCTTATTTGTTGATGAAGGATTATTATGTGAAAACCAACAATTATCTCCAAATTTACATTTACCTTGAAGAAAATATTGACATACTTCAGGTTTTTCTTGCATTTAACAAATTTTATTTAAAAAATAATACTCAAATACAAAAAATAAAAGCATTATTATTAATTATTAATTTATTTTATAATATTTATATTTTTATATATAAAATATAATTAAAAAGGCTATAATAATTTATAGAAGAAGAAAAACGAGATGAAAGAGAATTTCCTTTAACTTTAGGTTCAAATAATACTAAATAATATATGTATTGAATTTGATAATTAGGGATTTTTATCTTAAAACTATACTTTATTTATTAATATTAATTTAATAATAAATTATTTTAAAATTATTATTTTTAATTAAATTTTCAATTTGTAATTTTACTTATTAATTTTTTACTTCTTTCATTTAAATATTCCATATAAGTATAAATTATCAATAACATAAAAATTAATATTGCTAAAGGAGGAATATTAAAAAATAATATCACAGGCCAAACCCTAGAAACTTGCTTTTTATTTTCAGTTTCAATAATAGAAATAATTCCTAAAATAAAAACCAATAAAAATTTTAAAAATTCAATTAAAAAAATAATTTCAATCATAAAATAAGTAATTTTTAAATGTAAATTTGTTTTTTTGAATAAACTAATCACTATAAATACAAAAGAAATTAAATATAAAAGTACTTTAACTAAAAAATATAATATTTCATATAATCTTTTATACGATTCAAAAAATAAAATAATATTTAAAATTATACATAAAAATATTCCTATTGTAGTTAATATTATTGAAATTTGTAAATTTTGAAAATAAAAAATCTTACTAAATGATTTTGGTGCATTAAAAACAAAAATAAATTTTGGTAATTTAAATTTATCATCTTTATTATTCTCACTCATTATTTATTAAATTTTTAAATCAAGGAAAACTAAAAAAAATAATTTTTAATTATTTAAAATGAATTTAAAAAATAATATCTTTTCTCGAATATATATAAATATTAAATAATTAAAATTAATAATATTAAGTTGAATAATTGAATAAATGATGATATCCAACACAAAAAAAATATAAAAATAAAACCTTTCCAAAAAAATCATCCAAAAAAAATATTTTTCCATTGAATTATTTAAAAACTATTCTAAGAAAACTAAAAAAGAAATTTAAAAAAGTATAAAAAAAAAAAATCCAAAGAAAAAAAATGAATTAAAATTTTTAAAAATTTATTCCACACATCAAAAAACTATATATCTAAAAAATAAATAAAAACAAAATTATATAAAAAAATGAAAACCTTTCTCCTAATATTTCTTTTCCTTTCCTCAATAAATTCTCAAGGTAGTGAAAACAATTTAGTTCTTGATTTTTTCATGACAGCAGATCAATTAGTAACAGTTCAAAAAAGTGGTACTTCAAAAACATCAGAACCAATATTAAATTATTTCCAAATAGATATTTCATCTCCAAAAACATGGATCTTGAAAAAAAAATTAAATGACACAATAAGTTCAACATATCAAGATTTACTTGTTGATGATACTTTAGAGAAAGAAGACTTAAAAGTATCAGGAGATAATGCAAAAGATTATTTCTTTGCAGGTGAAAAAAATTTAACAAATAAATTGATTTTTATTGCTGCGAGAGATATAGAAGGAACAGGACCTCATGCTTTAGGATCTTTTGGTTTTTCATGTCGCTTTACCAATAAGACATATTCACTTCCTCATTTAATGAATGAAGATATGGCAAGACAAGATGTGTCTTTCATTTTAGAAATTACTAGAGATCCTACTGCTGATATCACTTCTGGTCATATTGTTGTTGGTGATACTATTAGTGGTTCTTTGTTTAATCCTGAACATAATGTCTATTTAGATAATTCTGGTACTTTCCCTTATAGATGGACTACTGAAGTTAAACAAATTTTCTTTGGAAATGTTCTCAGAGAAAAAAATGAAAACGGAGATTATGTTATTGATGCTAGTAAATATCCTTATTTTTCAAAAAAATATTATGCCACTTTTGAAACTGTTTATAATATGATTTTAATTCCTTATGATATTTATATTGATTTCTTCCATGCTTTAGATAAGGAATATTTCTTAATTAATGGAAATCATAAATGTGTTTCTTTCACTGAAGAAAATGGTATAATTAGATATAAATGTCCTATTGAAGATGTTAAAAAATTAGGTCAAATACATTTTGTTTTAAATGATGATTTAGATATTTATCTTGATGAATTTGATTTATTTACTTGTTCTGATAAATCTGATTGTTTATCTGTAATTGCAGCAAATCCTCTTATTAAGGACCATTGGGTTTTTGGAATCCCAATTTTAAGAAAATTCACTACCGTTTTTTATCCTGTTTTAGCAGAGGGTGAACCAAAAATGAAATTTATTGGAAATAGAAATAAAGCTAAAGTTACTATTATCGGAAAAGCAAAAGATCCTGATCCATATTTAAGCATTAGTTTCGCTAAAGGAATTGAAGATATTCAAATACCAGTTTTAATGGGAAGTAATATGGAACAAGCATATTTTGCTCTTGATATTAATGGTAATATATCTTTTGTTTCTAATCAAGTATATAATAATTATAATGAAAGTACAGATTTTGAATTTGTATCAAATTCATCTTCACACTTTATCTTTGGAGAATTTAATCTTACTGGAAATTTAATAAAAGATCGTTTCACAGTAGCAAACATTTCAACTAAAAATGCAGGAATTTTATTAGCAAGTAAAATGGAAGGAAGTCATAGATATGAAACATTCAGAGCAGCAATTTCAGCATCTAAAAAAGAACATTCATTCATAACAGCATTATTAGATGAATATAAAACTGATATAGGAAAAAGAGGTTTTATGCTTGAATATGATAATACTCCTGATGATGAGCATATGGGATATTTTAGAATAGGAGATTTTAGTAAATTCCTTTCTGATAATGAAAGATATACAAGTGAACTTACTTTAACAGCAGATGAAGATGAATGGGAAGTTAAGATTGATAGTATTTTCTTCAAAGATTATAGAGAATCAAAAGATGCTTCTAGTGTTTATTCTATTAATAAAAAAAATCCTCATTTTAAAGCTGCCGATAATGGAATTGGAGCTGTTTTTGAAACTGTTTACGCAGATATTATTGTGCCTTATAATATTAAAGATGAAATTAAAAATTATCTTTTGAAACAATATTTCACTATTGATGATCATCAAATTTGTGAAGCTGATTTCAAAAACGATAATTGGGATATTACTTGCTCATTTGATGAATATAAAGCACTTGGTCAAATTCATATTCTTTTACAAGGAAATCAACAAATGGGAAATAATTTTGTAGATGTATTTTTTGATAATAATGATTTATTCGATTGTGGAACTATCTCTTGTAGAATGAAATTAAATATAGATCCATATGTAAAAGACCGTTTTGTATTTGGAAATGCATTTTTAAAACAATTTAAAACGGTTTTCAATTTAGATGAAAAAAAAGTATATTTAGTAGGAGATTATAATAAAGTATTAGTTAGATTAGAAGGAGAATGGATAGAACCAATAGCTCCACCAAGTCCAAAATATTCAGAAAGTGAATTTGAAATAGATAAAAATGGTTTATTGTTATTGTCAAAAAAAATAAAATTAGGAACTCCTTATCAAAATATATCAGCAATAATAGATATAAGTGGTAATATAACTTGGGTAAATGATATTTTATTTAAACAACATCAATCATCAACAATTCAATATAAGGGAACAGCCCAATTTGACCATGAATATTTCTCAACTTCAGGAAATTTATCTAGTGATCAAGCTGGATTTTCTAATTTAGATATTCCTGATTTAGAATTCCAAATTGCTGATCTTATTATAGGAGAACCTAAATATGATGCGGCTATTGCTTTTGGAAGAAAACCATATACTAATCCTGATTATCCTACAGCTGATTATTCTTTTATTAATAAAGTATATTCTGCATTAGGAATAAATGTTATCAAAACACAATTTATGCTTCAATTCAATCATGGAATAGAAAAAGAAAATACTGGAAAACTATTCATTGGAGAATTCGATTTTGATAAAACTGAATATGATAAATTAGAAATAGATTCTGAAGATATTACAAAATGGAAATCTAATTTACAGAAAATATATTCCAAAAACATTCTTACTAATAAAGGGCAAAGTGGAAGATATGTAGTTTATGATTCTGTCCCACATTTAGATTTAGATGTAATAACAGTATATTTTGAATCAAGAATCAACTCAATTATCATTCCTGATAATTATGCAGTTGCTATTTTTAATTTCTTATCAAGTAATTATTTTGTTGTTGATGGAAAGAAGGTTTGCCAACCAAAAAAAGAAGGTGATAATCCAATTGGATATTATTGTACTAAAGATGAAATGAAAGGACTTGACCAAATTCATTTTGTATTCACAAATAATTTTGATATTTATTTAGAAAAAGAAGATTTATTTAAATGTAATGATAATCGATGTGACTTTTTAATTGAATCACAACCACAATACAAAGATGCCTTTTATTTTGGAATTCCAATTTTAAAACAATTTACAACAGTTTTTGAAAAAGATGGTCAATATTCAAATATATATTTCAAAGGAAAATACAATAAAGCAAATTTAGAATTTGTATCACTTCCTCCAGTTGATCCTGAAATTTCTGAAAAATTAGAAGTTACTAATTTAGAAATAGTAAATGGTTTAGTTATGGGAAAAGCTGATGTTGGTAATATTAGATTATCATTACCATTTGACATAAACGCTGAAAAATCTTGGATAAGAAAAGATAAATTTAATTGTAGTATATCAACAAGTACTCAATGTACAAAAAAAAAAGATTCAGAAGAATTTAAACAAGATAATTTTACAGTAAAAGGAGAATTAGTCCAAGATACATTAAAAGTTCAAGACGTAGCTGCTGATATAGAATTAATTGTAGCTTCAGAATATCCAAATCATTTAAATGGTGCTTTTTCTTTATCAAAAGGAGGAAATATAATATCTAATTTATTAGAAAAATTAAAAGTTTCTCAAGGAGAAGGAACAGTAAAAGAAGATTCCTATTTCTTAAGATTTGGAGGTGAAGGACCAAATGCTGAAAATGTAGGAACATTATATTATGGTGATATTGATCGTTTTATTACTGAAAATGAATTTACAACAACTGAAATTGAAAGTTTAAAAGGAAATAAATGGGGAACTCAAGTAAATCATATTTTATTTAAAAATTATCTTGTTAATAATACTAATGGTGTTTATCAAATACCAAAATCTTCTTATCGTATTTATGATATATCTATCAATGCTATTTTTGATAGTATTTATGATTGCATTTTTATTCCTTATAAATATAAAGAAGATTTCTTTGATAATATTACTTCAAAATATTTTTCAATTGAAGGAAAGGTTAGTCCTTGTAAAACCGAAACGAAGGACGGTATAGATATTTTTACTTGTCCTAAAGATAAAATATCAAACTTTGGTCAAATTCACTTTATAACAAATAATTCAATAGATATATATTTAGATTATTCTGATTTATTTAATTGTGTTGGTGATAATTGTGAATTTTTGATTAAAGCAAATCCAAAATTTGAAGATAATTTAATATTAGGATTACCAATGTTAAAAAAATTTGATTTTGTATTAAACTACAAAGATAATACAATATTATTATTAAGTAGATCAAATAAAGCGAAAGTATCATTCTATGATGATGGTAAAGATAGACCATCTCCTCCTTCTCCTACTCCTGCAAAAAATGAGGGATGGAGTGCTCTTCAAATTATTTTACTTATTTTTGTTATTATTTTAGGTATTTTTATCCTTGGAATTGCTGTTATTTATATTTTAAAACAAAAAAATGTTTCTAGAAGCTCTATCACTGTCGATCAAGGTCCTATGCAAAAATTAAGTATGCCTGAACAAAAATAATAATTCTCATTTTGAATAGTTTATTTATATTTCTCTTATTAGAAAATAAGTTTATATTTTATTAAAAGAAATTTTTTTTAATTTTTTCTTTTTTTTTGTATTTGGATTTTATTTAATTTTTGGTTTTTAAATATTTTTAAGAAAAAATGGATGATTTAGGGTTAAAAAAAATTGAAAATAATAACTATGAAGTTGAAGAAAATTTAGAAAATAATAATGATAATCCTGTTATGGTTTTAACTATTGATATAGGAAATGGAAAAATAGAACAATTTAAATTATATAATTTTGAAAATCCAAAAAAAGATATTTATGATTTTTGCATGAAAAATAATCTTGATTACAATACAATGGAAGAAATAACAAACCAATTAAATGAATTAATTGCAAAAAAAGTAAATGAAGAAGAAATAACTAATAAAAAAGAAAGAAATAAATTTCTATTTCCAAATAATAATTCAAAAGAAGGAAATTCATATATAAATAAATTAAAAAAGAGAAATAATAATTTTTCTAGAGATAAATTTTCTAATAAAAAAAATCTAATTAGACAATCAAGAGATAATACAATTTCAAACAAAAAAGAAAGAAGTAATGATTCAAAAAATTTATTTCCTTATCAACTCGATTCAAAACAAAACTTAAATTATAATATAACTATTTTTCATAAAATACCAAATACCAAATCATTAAAAACAAAAAAAAGTTTAATAAAAAATAAAAAAATAAATCCAAAAACTTTAGAAAATAATATATTTAAAGATAACAAATTACCAATAAATAATAACAATTCAAATTTAAATTTATCAGAAGCAGAAATTTTATTAAATTCAGAAATAATAAGAATAAATAAACAACAATATGGATTATCAAATTTGAATAATTTAGAAGATAATAATAGAACAACATTATCAAATAATAAAATAATTTCAAAAAAAAATAATCATAATAGTTTAGAAGCAAGCATTAAAGCTGGAAATAATTTATATAATAGAGGATTAAAATATCAAGAAAGTGGAGAAAAAAAATTAGATAAATTAAGATCTAGTATAAGTGAAGTGGAAGGAAAAACAAATACTTTTAGACCTAAGTTAAATAATAATCATATAAATGAAAAAAATAGAATTCCTTGTAATGATAGTGAAAGAATTATTAAATATAAACAATATAATGAAGAAAAAATTAATCAATTAAAAAAAAAAAATGAAGAAAATTATTCTTTCAGACCTTCAATTAATAAAGAAAAAAAAAATAATATAAAAAAAATAAGAAACAACAATACTGAAAATAATAATAAAATAAACAATAAAACAAATAATCAAATATATTTAAAATTATATGAAGACAGTTTTTTATATAAAGAAAATTTAAATGAATTAGGAAATAAAGTGAATAAAATGTATTCTTATAGACCAAATTTAAACAATAATAGTAAAATAAAAGAACCGTTTAAAGAAAGATTATTAATATATCAAGAAAAATCAAAGGAAAAAATGAAAAAAATAAAAGAAGAAATTGATAAAAAAAATTATATAAAACCAAAACAAATAAATAAACCATTAAAAAAAGAAAAAAAAACAAATCAAAATACTAAAAATGAAAATAATGAAAAAAATGAAAATAATCCATATACTTTAATGTATTTATATAATGATAAATATAAACAAAATAAAAAACAACTTGAATTACAAACTTATTCAAATTATTTTTCAAAACCAATTATCAATAAATCTACTGATAAATTATTAGAAAATAAAAAAGAAAGAGCATTTAAAAAAATATTTTCTTTATTAGATAGTGATGAAGATAATTTAATTAAAAATTCAGCTGTAAATATAAATAAAATACCTAATAATATAAAAGAAATTTTGGAACCTATTTTTAGAGAATTAAAAGAAGAAAATGAAACTTTAGATGAAAATGAATTTATAACAGTTTGTGATCAAATATATAAATTATTACCTTATGATAAAAAAAATATTTTATTGAATTTTCCTTTTAGTAAAAAAAATAATCATAAACAAAAAAATATTTATTCTTATAAACCTAAAATGACTTCTTATAATGGAGATAAATCAAAAGGTTTAACTTTAGTAGATTTATCTAATGTTTCAAGAACCAATAATTATTATAATAATAATTTTAGAAAACAAAGTAATTCAAATACTAGTAATTATTTAACAAACAAGTAAATCAAAACAATCATTAAATTTTTACTTATTTATTTAGTAATCATTATATATAAATTCAAATGAATATAGAAATAATTTAAATAAATATTATATTATCAAATTTCATTATTTAAGTCAAAGTCACAAAAATTTTAAACTAATTCAATAGATATAACATATTAAAAAATATTATTATTATAATCAAACAATAAGTTTAAAAATTAATAATAAAGAAATAAATATTAATTCCTTTTCAAATAAAAAACAACTAAAGAGTTCCCAAATTACCTTTTTGAAAAAAATAAAAATCAAAAAATTATAAAAACAATTAAATAAAAAAAATAAAATTATTTCATAAAAAATACAATAACAAGAACAATATCAGCAATAAAAAGTAATCCAGCTAAAATAACCATTAAGAATTTTTGGCATTTAGCAGATCTAATCATTTGTTTTTCAATAATTTCAGCTTGAGTGATTTTAACTTGATTACTATCAACTTTATTTCCAATATTATCAATTTTATTCTCTTGATCTCTAACTCCAACAGCAGCTTCATTGATATTTCTATTTGCTTCTAAAATATCTTTTCCAATATAATCAATAATTCTTCCTTGATCTTCAATTTGACCTATTTGATTTTCTAATTCTACTTTCTCAGTTTTTTGTTTCTCTATTCCTGTTAATTTCCCTTGTTTTAATTTTTCTAAATTTTCTTCTTGAGTCACTTCTCTTTCTAAAGAATCTAATTTCTTTTTTAATGTATCATATTCTCCTTTTTGAACTTTTATTTCTCCTCGATCACCTTTCCCTTCAAACATTAAATTATTATCTATTTTATTTAAATCTGATTTTATTTTTGTCAATTCTTTTCGAAGAGATTCTATTTCTTTTTTTGCTCTGAATGGATCCTTTTTATTCACTCTCCCTATTCGAGAACCTAAATTCTGATTGGATTCTTTCACTCTTTCTAAAAGAACTTCTGTATCCTCCATTTAAAATTTTTATAATGATTATTTTTTTTTTAATTGATTTTTATATACTTTTTATTTTTTGCTTTTTTTTAAATATTTTTTTGAACAAATATACATATTGATTTATTAATTTAATTAATATAATATAATATAATTTATCCTAAAATTAAAAAATAAATAATAAAAAAATAATTAATTTCCAGAAAAAAAAAATAAATCTTCCCAAATCAACCACGTGTCCTTTGAAAAAACTGGAATAAAAGGTGTAAAAGAATGAAAAAAAAGCATATAAAAATGAAAAAATTTATAAGTGTATTATTTATATGGTTATTATGTAGTCAAAACATAATAATATTAGGAGAAGAAGTTAAAAAAGAGAATGCAATTGAAGGACCAGTGATAGGAATAGATTTAGGGACAACATATTCATGTGTAGGAATATTTAGAAATGGAAGTGTAGAAATTATACCGAATGAATTAGGAAATAGAATTACTCCTTCAGTTGTTGCATTCACAGATGAAGAACGTTTGGTCGGAGAAGCAGCAAAAAATCAAGCAGCTTTAAATCCAAAAAGAACTATTTATTCAGTTAAGAGATTAATTGGTAGAAGATATAATGATAAAGAAGTACAAATGGATAAAAAATTACTTCCATATGATATAATAGATAAAGATGGTAAACCATATATTCAAGTAGAAACAAAAGCCGGTAAAAAATTATATTCTCCAGAAGAAATATCATCAATGGTATTAACAAAAATGAAACAAACAGCTGAAAATTTTTTAGGAAGAGAAGTAAAAAATGCAGTAATAACAGTTCCAGCATATTTCAATGATTCTCAAAGACAAAGTACAAAAGATGCAGGAACAATTGCAGGTTTAAATGTACTTAGAATTATTAATGAACCTACTGCAGCTGCTATTGCTTATGGTTTAGATAAAAAAGATAAAGAAAGAAATATTTTAGTTTTTGATCTTGGAGGAGGAACTTTCGATGTTTCTTTATTAACTATTGATTCTGGTGTTTTTGAAGTCGTTTCTACTAATGGAGATACTCATTTAGGAGGAGAAGATTTTGATCATAGAATTTTAGATTATTTCCTTAAAAAAATTAAGAAAGTTCATGGTAAAGATATTTCTAAAAATAAAAGTGCAATTCAGAAATTAAAAACTGAAATAGAAAAAGCAAAAAGACATTTATCATCATCACTTCAAGCAACAATAGAAATAGATGAATTAGAAGAAGGATTTGATTTTAAAGACACATTAAGTAGAGCAAAATTTGAAGAATTGAATATGGATTTATTTAAAAAGACAATGGCACCAGTAGAGAAAGTAATGGAAGATTCAGGATTTAAAAAATCAGAAATAGCAGAAGTCGTATTAGTAGGAGGATCAACACGTATTCCAAAAGTACAACAATTAATAAAAGATTACTTTAATGGAAAAGAACCAAATAAAGGAATAAATCCTGATGAAGCTGTTGCATATGGAGCAGCAGTTCAAGGAGGAATTTTAGGAGGAGAATATTCTGATCAAACAAAAGATTTAATTTTAATCGATGTTACTCCTTTAACTTTAGGTATTGAAACAGTAGGTGGAGTCATGACAAAAATTATACCAAAAGAAACAGTTATTCCATGTAAAAAATCACAAACTTTTACAACTTATCAAGATAATCAAACAACTGTTACAATTCATATTTTTGAAGGAGAAAGACCATTAACAAAAGATAATCATAGTTTAGCTAAATTTGATTTAAGTGGAATTCCTCCTGCACGTAGAGGAGAACCACAAATTGAAGTTACTTTCGATGTAGATGAAAATTCTATTCTTACTGTCTCTGCTGTTGAAAAAGCAACTGGAAAATCAGAAAAAATTGTAGTTACTAATGATTCAGGAAGATTAAGTAAAGAAGAAATTGAAAGAATGTTAAAAGAAGCTAAAGAATTTGAAGAACAAGATAAAATCACTAAAGAAAAAATCGATGCTAAAAATTCACTTGAAAATTATATTTATTCTATGAAAAATACTGTTGAAGATAAAGAAAAAGGAATTGGAAATAAAATTAGTGAAAGTGAAAAAGAATCTATTACAAATGCACTTAAAGAAGCACAAGATTGGTTAACTGCAAATCCAGAAGCTGAGAAAGAAGATTATGAATCACATTTGAAAGATTTACAACAAGTTTGTGATCCTATTATTGGAAAATTATATAAACAAGCTGGAGGTCCTGGTGGTCCAGGAGCTGGTCCAGGACCAGATTCTTATGATGAACCAGATGATACTGGACTTTAAAAAACTTTTCTTTTTTATAAATACTTTATATATTTTAATGAAAATATTATAATATTTTATCAAAAAAAAAAAAAAATATATGTCTTTAATTGAAAGAAAAACAAAAAAAATATTAAAAATTCATTATAAAGTAAAATAATATATATTTCATGAAATATTTTTTGTCTTTATTAATGTTGTTTTTCCTAAAAAAAAATCACTTAAATTTTTTAATTTAAATTCAAGAAAAGAATTTAATGTTAAATATTTATATAAATTAAAAAAACTTGAAAATAATAATTTATTACTTTTTTTAAATTTAAACAAAATAAATATTTAATTTATTTGAATGCTCATTTTTCTTTTTCTTGAAGTTAACCAATAATGAATATGATTAACAGTAATAATCATATTTTTAAAAACTTTTGGACTTCTAATAAACTCATAAAAAATTAAAGTTCCTCTTAAATGGAAAAAAATAATAGTGAAAACAGAAAAACAATTTTTCATTCTAATAATATGTTTATTAGTTTTTGGAAGTAATTCAAAAAAAAAATATATAGAACTAAAAAGCCATCCTAAACATCCTATAATCGGATAATTATATAAATTTCGACAAACTGATAAAATTTTTTGTGCATTTTTGATATCATTTTTTGCTTGTATTTTAATATAATTTACTGTGTAATTTATTAAAAATAAATTTACAAACGATATAATTAAATTTACTATTAAATGAAAATTTTTGATTGATGTTTTTTTTTCTTCTTCAAAATATATTATTCTTATATTTTTTAATTTAACACCAAGTAAAATAATTAATCCACAATAAATAATTGAAATAAAAATAGTAATTATTATAAAAACACATTTTTTTTTTAATATTTTTTGATTATTAGTTTTTAAATAATTAGAAATCAAATAACTATAAGATAAAAGACTTATCATTGTAAAACTATCTGAAAAAGCAATACAAGATATAAAAAAAGAATTTTTCAATTCTTTGAAAATAAATTTTAAACAAAAAGGTAAATTTCCTATTATCTCAGAAATTGCAATAAATAAAATATATTGATACGTTAATGAACGTAAATTTGAAAATGCTATAAATATTATTATTATTAATAAACTTGATATAAGAGAAATAAAAGATAATAAATATTGACTTTCTATAAATTTTATTTTAAAATCACTTTCCATATTGTTTTATTTTATTCAAAAATAAAATATTTATTTCTTAATTTTTTATATATTTTAAAAAGAAAACAAAAAAATATTTTAAAAAAATCAAAAGTCTTTTTTCACTTCATTATATTTAAAGAATTTTGATTTTAAATATAAAAAATCATTTTATATATAAAAACAAAATGAATTTATATCATTGAATTATTAAATTATAAGGACTTTATATTGATGATAATTTTATATATTAAGTTTAAATTTTTAATAAAAAAAATATATTAATATTTAACATTATATATATACATTTATTTTTTTTCTTGACCAAGATAATTTAATAATTCATTACAAAGTATATAAAAATTTTGAAAGTTAAATTCCATATTTCTTGCTTTTAAAATATGTAAAACTGGTAATACTAATTTATTTTTTAATTCTAAATCAATTCCATATTTTTCCATTTTTAAACATTCATCATAATTTTCACATTTTTCTAATTTTTCATAAATATCTTTAAAATGTTTTAATCGATAATTATTTAAATATTTCTGACAATTTTTCATTGATAAATTATGAATTTTTTCTTTATTTAAATTATTACTTTCTTTTATTTTATTTAATTCTTCTTCTGCTTTTTTTAATTTCAACCCAAAAAAATTTGAATTAGAATGTTTAAAATTATAATAATTATTTTTATAATTTCCTTTAGATAAATTAAAAAAAGAATTTGAATGTGATTTAATTATTTTAATTTGTTTTTTTTCATATAATCTATTTGAAAAATCCTTTTCTCTATTTGGATTATTTTCACATATAAATTTACTTATATCATTTATTTTTGGAATAAAAGGACATTCTTTTTTATATATTTTATTATTTTTTTCTTCTTTTATTTTTTTTCGATTATTTTCATTTTCTAATAAATTTCTTATTGAATTTTCTATCTTTTTATTTATATTTTTCCCTTTATTATTTATTTTATTATTATTTGATATTTTTTCTTCTTCTATTTTTAAATTTTTAATACTATTATTATTACTTTTAAATTGTTTACATTCATCCATTTCTTTTGCAAATTTTAATATTCTTTGAATTTGTATATTTTCTTTATTTTTTTTATCTTTTTCATAATAATTTAATTTATTATTTCTCTTATTTTGATTTTCTATTTTTGGAGCAAAAGAATATTTCTTATATTCTTTCTCCAAATTTTCTTTGTGAATTATTTCATTTTTTAAAGCTTGATCTTGTCTTTCTTTTATATCTAAATCATATAATCTTTTTGTAACATCTTTTTCATTATTATAATTTAATTTTCTATTTTCTTTTTCTTTTTGAATTTCTAATATTATTTTTTCTTTTAACTCTTCTTTTTTATTAGAATCAAAATTATATTTTTCAATTAATTTATCACAAATAGAATCAATTTCATCAATATTTTTAAAATTTATTATTTCTTTATTATTATCATCCATAATAAAAGATAAAGTATACCAATCATTTTTTTTCGTTAACATTATAATTACTAAAATAAAACATTAATAAACAAATAACATTAAAATATATATAAATAAATTAAAAAATTAAAACAATTAAAAAGAAAATAAGGTTTAATAAGAAAAAATAAATGTAAAAGTGTTAATAATAAATACTTAATTTTTTTATAATTTATGATTAGTTTAAAGAATTAATTATTAAATATATTATATATATAAACTAGCTTTACCAAAAAACAAATGTTTTTTAACAATTTAAATTCAAATAAAACTCACACTTCTAAAATATTTATTAAAACAATATATTTTAGAAAGAAAAATAATAAAATCAAAACGATTTATTCAAATTTAATAATAATAAAAGTAAGATTATCAGTTTCTTGAGGATTCATATTCAATAATTTTTTATAAAGAATTTTAAATATATTTTTACTAACATCTTCTGTAGAAAATCCTTTTTGAAAAAGTGTATAAATTTTATAACATAATTTATCTGGATTAACATAATTCCAAAAGCCATCAGATCCCATAATAATAAAATCAATATTGTTATTAATTTCAAATTTATTAATTTCAGGTAAAGAAATAACAGCTTGTTCATAATAATTTAATTTACTATTATTTTTAAAAGAAAAATCCCCAATTGCTCTTGTTAAATTTAATCTTCCATTAATTCTTCCGTTAATAATCTTATTTCCACTTTTTAAAATTCTATTTTTTTCTTCTTCTAAATTTACATTATGTTGATTATTTAATTTAATTGCTTTTTTATTATAATACATATAACTTAAACAATCACCTACATTTGCGATATATATATAATTATTTTTTATTAATATTATATTTGCTGTTGTTCCCATATTATAAGAAATATAATCACTTAAATTTTTTTTCTCTTTTTTATTTTTTATATTTTCATTAAAAAAATTTCCTTCTTTCAAATTATTATTATCATTATTTTCACTATCAATTGTAGAATTACTTTGATTAGAATGTGAAGAATCATTCTTATTTAAATTACATTCACAAATAAAATTATCAATTTTAGGGTTTTTTAATAAAACATCAAATTTTAAAAAAGTTTCTTTTAAACTTTCTTCAATTTTTCCTTTTTGAAAAGAAATGTTATTTAAAATTGCATTTCCAATATTTTGAGCAACAAAATTTGAAATTAAACTTCCACCATGACCATCAAATACTCCAAATAAAGAAGAATTTTTCTCAAAATTTATTTTTATTATTGAGGAATCTTCCATATATTGACGATAACATTGAGCTTGAATTTTTGTACTTGATAATCTTTCATTTTTTTCTGATTTTATTTTTATTTTATTTATTTCACAATTCTTCATATTTAATTCACTTTTTGATTCTGCAAATCCCATTTTTAACAATTTTTTTTTATTTTTTAAGATATTGAAAATAAATTTTTTACTTTTTTTTATTATAAAAATTATCTCTTATTATATTTTTGGTTTTTATATATATATTTATTTTATTATCTTTGATTATTTTTAAAAATTCAATTTATTAAATTAAATGTTTTCATTTCTTTTCTAATCTTGAATGAAAAAAAATAGAGGTATACATATAAAAGATAGATAATAAACAAAGAATTTTTTATTATTTTATTTATGAATTAATATTTAAGATATTATGAGTAATAAAAATGAAATTGAATGGGATGATAATAATGATGATTACGAAGAAATTGAAGAAGAAGAAGAAGAAATAACAAAAACAAAAGATATAATTGAACCTAAATTTGAAAATATTAATAATAATGAAATAAATGAAAATATAAAAAAAACAACAAAAGAAAAAAAATTAGAAAATGAAAAAGAGGATAAACTTAATCAAAATGATAATTTCAATAAAAGAAATATAAAAGAAGTAATAAGAAAAGAAGTTCCTGATCCAAAAGATTTAACAAATATTTTTGCTGGAAGAAGAAGAGGAAGATTAAATAATATTAATAATAGAAATATAGGAAATAAAAATTATATTAGAAAAAGAAATATTAATAATCTTCATTTTAGAAATCAAAATTATTATAATAATAGAAGAAGAAATATAAGAAAAAATATTTATTCAAAAAGAAGAAATTTAAGAAATAATAATTTTCAAAGAAGAAGAATTGGTCAATTTAATCAAAATAAAAGAAATTATCATAATAATTATTATTATAATTATAATAATTATTATAATAATTATAAAAGAAGAAATTTTAATAGACCTATCATTAGTTTTATAAATGTTAGAAGAAGACCTATTTTATTTACATCAAGAAATGGTGAAAAAAAAATATTTTTCACTGGAAATAATAGAGTTAGAATAAGATATTATTAAATTAACAAAAATTTTGCTCTAATATATTTTATTTATTTTTTACCCAAAAAAAAAGATAACAAATATTACTAAAATAAATTAATATTTTTTTATTAAAAATGTCAAAAATAACTTTTAAAGAGAAATTAAAAGAAAATAATTATAAAATAATAATGAATGATATTAAAAATGAAATAAAAGATATTATAATAAATAAATTTTTATCATTAATAATGATTCAAGATAAAGAAATTTCATTTTTAAAAAATCAATGTGAAGACTTTTTAAAATTAACAACAAAAATATTAAAAAAAAATATAATAACAGAATCAACAATTTTAAAAACATATAATAAAATAAATAAAAAAGATTGTTTATCAAAAAAATCAACTTTGAATTCTTCGAATGAAAATTTAAATAATAATTCAAAATTATTTAATTATCAAATAACTTCAGATTATTCTTATAAAGAAATAAAAAATAAAAATAGAAAGAAATCAGAAAATAAAGAATTAAATTTAAATAAAACAAAATATAATCAAAAAGTAAAAAAAAATAATTATTTTTCTCCTTTACAAAGAAGTGAATCATTAAATTTATTATATTCAAATTTAAATGAAAATATTATTGTTCCTTATTCTGGAAGTGGAAAAAAAAATTATACAAAAAAAATAATTTTTGATAATAATAATAATAATAATAATAATAATAATAATAATAATAATATTGTAACAAAATCTTTTTCAAATAGTAAAATATTAAATAATAATATATTAAATAAAACAACAATATTAAAAAATCCTTTTGAAAAAAAAAAGAGTATTCAAAATTCTAGAAATTATATTTTTACAGAAAATTCGAAAAATGATTTATGTAAATCAAGTATTTTCGAAAATAAACATTGTAAAATTATTCAAAAAAAAATTGAATATAATAAAAAAGCTTTTTCAAATAATACTTTTATTTCTCATATTAATAATATAAATAATATTAATAAAGAAAAATTAAAAGTAAATACTTCAAGATCAATTTTAAATAATTCTAATTTTCAAAATCAATTAAATGTAAATAATAATAATTTTTATCAAGATAAATTAAATACTATTAATGAAAGAAAAGAAGAAAATAAAAATTCAAAATTAAATTCTTATTTATTTAAAATTGGGAATTTTTAATTTAATATAAATAAAAACAAAATTTATTTTATTTATTAAATATTTTTTTAAATTAAACATTGTAAAATATTATTTTTAACTTTCCTTCAATTTTAAAATTACTTTTAAGGCAATAAAATAAAAATAATTTCCACAATAAATAAATAAATATGTCTTACAAATTTAAATTATAATAATTTTATTTTTTATTATTTATTTATATCTCATAGAGTACTTTTTAAATATTTAACAATTTTCAAATTTAGGAAAAGTAGTATTTATCATTGGTAAATTTTTATTTTTTTTAATTAATCCTTTATATTGAGTAAAATAAGAATTTTGATTCATTCTTTTAGTATAATATTTAAAATTACTTAAAATAGAATTTTTTTGATAAGATAAAGGTAATTTTTCTGAATTATCAATAGTAGAAATAGTTTGTCCTTTATTATTAGAAGTTAAAGAAGTATTTGTTAATGTATTTGAATAATTATGAAAATTTGAATATAAATTTTTACTAAAATATGTTTTATTAAAAATAGGATAATTTAATTTTATATTTCTTGTTTTTTTTTCTATTGAATAATCAAAATTATCTTTTTCATCTTTAGAAAAATTCATCAAATTATTTTTTTTTTTTTTATTTTCTTTAGTTTTAATCAACATTGAATATAAATCTGAATTTTCTTTTTCATTATTTTCTTTTTCAATTTTACTTAATTTAATTTCTGAAAGACTATTAATTGTTTTTTTATTTCTACTATATTTTCTTTTATTCTTTTCAATAGTATTTAAATTTTTATTATCATAAATTTTTTTATCATCATTATTATTAATAGTATTTAATTGTTTTCTTTCAGAATAATATTTTTCAATAGGAAAAAAAGATTTATCAAAATAAGTTTTTCTAAAATAAGAAGATTCTTTACTTTTTTTTTTTCTATAATAAATATCAACAACACTTCCTAAATTTTTTTCATTATTAAGTAAAATATTTTCAATATTAATTAATTGATTTAAATAAATTTCTTTTTTTTGATTTAATAAATTATTAAAAACAGGAATAACACCATCAACATCATTACAAATTTGTAGAAAATCTTTTAAAGAAATAGAGAAAAATTCTCCTTTTTGAGAAATTAATTTAACAGAAAAAATAAATTTATTATTTTTAATATAATTATAAAACCCAAAAAAATCTCCTTTACCTAATCTTGCTAATTTAACTTCTTTTTTTCCATATAAAATTTTATCTTTTCTATTATTTAATCTAACATTAAATTTATCTTCATATTCTTCATCAATTAATTCCTTATTTTGTTTATATAAACTTTGAATTAAATTATCAATTTCATTTAAAGATTTATAACCATAAACTTCAAAAAAACCACTTTTAATAAAATAAACATTATCAGCATTATCACCTTCATTAATAATATTTTGTCCAGTTAATATTTTTTTTTGTTGAGTATGATAGAAAGTAAATTTATCATATAAATTTTTATCAAAATTTTCTTTTAATAACATATTAAAAACAGATAAACTTTGTAAAAATTGAACATGTTCTCTTCTAATTTGAAGATTTCTAAATTTTTCTCTATATTCATTTTTATGATTTTCTGGAACTAATGAAACATAAGAATTTGAAGTTAATATGTAAATATTATTTAATTTTTCATCTTTATTTAAATCTATTTTATCTCCATAATTATATGACTTTCCTAAAATAAAAAAATATGTATAATATGATTTTATTTGAGAAGGATTATTTCCTTTTAAAATTTCTATATTTAATTTCTTTAATAAAGTCTGTGTTGAACTAAAAAAAGTATTTTGAATTTTTTCTGGTTTATAATTATAATATTTATTCTTTTCTAATATTACATCTAATAAATAAAATTCTTTAAAAGAATATAAAGTATTTATATAATCTTTAAATTGATTTTCTGTTAATAATGTATTTTGATTTTCTTTTACTTTTAATGTATCTATACATCCATCTACAATATATATTTCTATTGGTTTTTCTGTGTTTTCACCATAATGAAATAATATTTCTGATTCAAAATCTTTTGTTTGAATTATTTTTATGTTTTTTAAAAGTAAATTACTATTTTTTCTTAGTTTTTTACTTAAAAATACACTTGATTTTCTAAAAGAAATATTTGACATTTTTTTATATTTATATTTATTTTTTTTTCAAAAATATATAAATATTAAGATATAACTGAAAAATTAAAAGTTAAAAACAATATAAATTAATTTTGAAATAAACACAAAAAAAAAGAATATTAAAATAATTCATTTTTATGAATTATCAACATAACTATATACATTATTATTAGAAGATTGAGTAACAGAAAGAGAATTATTATTATTATTTTTTTCATTTATTTTATCAATTCTATTATTTATTTTCTCATCAATATTATTTTTATTAGAAAGATTAACATTAATAACAATATCTTTATAATAAGTAACATTAGTTTTTTTATTAGTTAGAATTTCAGCGAATCCTAAAGCAATTTCTGGAGAATCAAATAAAATAATCATTAAATTTTCTTTATTAATAGTTTGATACTTTACAGAATAATGTTTTAATCTTAAAAATCTTTCTAATTCTTTAAAAATTTCATATCTTGAAGGAAAATCTTCAATTCTTAATTCACATTTATAAGAACTCATATTATAATTAAAATAAAAAAAAATATATAAAAAAAATACTTTAATTAATTATATAATATAATTATAATTATTTATTTTTTCATTATTAACATTACTATCAGTTTGAAAATGATACCTTTGGAATTGATTAATATAAGGTAATTTATTCATAACAATTTGTCTTGCACTAATAATACTATTATTAGAATTATTTTGAAATTTCTCATAAAAAATTTTTTTCTGTAAATTTCTATGATAATTTAATTGCCTTTGAGAAAATAATCTTTCTTTCATTTTTTTTCTATAATTATTAAAAGGAAAATCAAGAGAATTATTATTAAATTTATAACCTTCATTCAGATAATTTATTATTTCATCCGATTCTGAAATTTCATTTTCTTGTTTTTTATTTATATTAAAAAAAACTGGTCCTTTAAATAAACTTTTATTTCTTCTAAAATTTATTTTTTTTGTAAGATCAATTTTTTTATTTCTTAAAATTTGACTTAAATGACTATATTCTCTTTTTATATTTGTCATTATTATTGGTATATAATATGAACCTGGAATTTTTTCTTCTTTTTCTACTATTTTATTTTTCTTTTCTATTATATTGTCAGTTCCTGTTATAAAAGTTGTTTTTTTATTTTCATTTATTATTAATGGTAACTTTAAACTTTCTTTATTTGAAATTCCTCCTTTTATATTTTTATCTGAGAATGAATTTATTATT
>JAEEGL012166702.1_pt1 | contig 26536 bp, 20 predicted proteins | sample 9134231 | NCBI WGS metagenome assembly JAEEGL01 (sample SAMN16246548, study PRJNA631951) | gut metagenome | biome: gut microbiome; feature: rumen; material: fiber-attached | host: Bos | place: Iran: Karaj | collected 2018-10 | reverse complement strand
TTACGCTTTCGCGCCCGCTGTCTGTGGCACAGGGCTTTTTACCGACGGATATTTTATCACCTGCAAGGTAAATAGTCAAGTTAAAGCTTGTTTAAGCCTTGAAATATACGGGAAGTATTTGGTATAATACCAGCAGTTTACAATCGGAGGAGATATGCCCGCTGCTTACAGGACCGCCGCGCTGCTGATGAGATATGTTCTGGCCGCGCTGGGGGTATCGATCGCGCTCAGGAGTGCGTACATGGTGTTTGTGGATCTGCGCCGTGCGGCCCGCATCCGCCGTCAGGAGGGAGAAAACTCCGCCGTGGCGGTGTTGTTCTGCCTGCCGTCGGATAAGCAGGGCAAGGAGATCCGCCTGCCCCTGACGCGTTCGGGCTGCGTGGGCAGCTCATCCAGCGCAGACGTGTGCGTAAAAGGCAAAGGTCTCAGATCGCGCCATTTCGAATACGAGATCAGGGACGGACTGATGGAAGTGACGCCTGCTCCGGGCGCGAAGGTAAGCAAAGTCAAGGCGGACGACGGCCCGCTTGTCGTAAAGCCGGGAGAGCAGCTTCTGGCCGGGAAAGCGGTCATATACTTTAAACTTATTCGGCGGGCGGCGAGGCCCGTTTCCCCCGGATACAGGCGGGTATACAAAAGAAAGGGCGGCAAATGAGGCTGTTCAGCCTGAAAAAAGACAAAACGCTGATAGAAGACTACAAAAAGCAGATCCACCGCGCCTATGAAACGCCGCTTATGATAATGATAATGGCGTTTCAGGCGGTGTGCATGGCGCTTATGGCGTTCAAGGACGGGAACGTCAACCTGTTCTGCCTTATCATGGCCGTCGCGCTGCCGTTAGGCACATGGGGGCTGACTTACGGCATAAACAAACTGATCTACGCGGACAAGGCGCTCATCCTGCTCACCGCTTTTCTGGCGGGGCTGGGAGTCATAACGTTAAGGGCAGTGCTGACTTCATCCGCGAAAGCGGTATCCCAGGCTTTGTTCCTGCCGCTGGGCTGCGTATTCATGCTTATCGGAGCGCTTGGGATACACTTTATCCGCATAAGAGGCTGGCTGATTTGGCTGATAATGGCGGCCTGCGCCGTGTTCATGGTGATGCCTTTCGGGTTTTCCACCGCTTCCAGCGCCAAAAGCTGGATAAGGATCGCCGGTCACCAGCTGCAGCCCTCGGAGTTCGTCAAGCCCGCGCTGGTAGTGATACTGGCCTACGGATTTACCAGGGGAAGCCGCATAAACGACTGGTTCGCTTACGGCGCGTACGCGGCCATGCTCTGCGCGATACTGCTGTTTCAGAGGGATCTGGGCGCGGTGCTGCTGTATTTCCTGCTGACTATGGCAATGTTTGCCGTGGGCACGGGCAGGTGGAAGCTGGCGCTGGCAGGGCTGGCACTCGCGGCGGTCATAGGCGCGTTGTTCGTGTACTACGCGGACAGGATACTGGGCTTTTCATATCTTTCCGCCCGCATAGATATCTGGAGGGATCCCTGGAACAGCCAGAGGGAGGAGAGCCGCCAGATCGTGCAGGGGCTAATGTCCATTTCCAGCGGCGGGCTGTTCGGCGCCGGACTGGGACTGTCTGCCGCGCGGAAGGTTGCGGTGGTGGCGTCGGACTATATTTTCGCCGCCATCTGCGAGGAATTCGGTCTGGTGTTCGCGTTCTGCGTCATTTGCGTTTATGCGATGATCCTTTTGCGGGGCTGCGCGGCGGCGATGAGCGCCCGGGGGAAATTCTACGCCCTGGCGGCGTTCGGCGCAGTGTTCGAGCTGACCAGCCAGATGCTACTGATAGTGATGGGCAACCTGCACATCGTGCCGCTGACCGGCGTCACGCTCCCCTTCGTGAGCGAGGGCGGCAGCAGCCTGTGCGGAAGCATGATGCTTATGGGGCTGGTGCTGGGAGTGAGCGCACTGAACGCCAAGGATGAGTACGACGACCTTAAGACCCTTGAAATGAGGGGCGGGAGGCTTAAGCTGTGAAGCGGATAAGGAGGCAGATAAGCGCTTTGTGCGCGATCCTCTGCGCGCTGTGCCTGCTTACGATGCTGGTCTTCTCGTTAAGCGTGAACGCCAACGGCGCCAGGTGGCTCAACCGCGCCCAGAATACCCGCATACAGGAGGCGCGCAAGACTACCGTGCAGGGCACGGTATACGACAGCGCCATGACGCCCCTCGCTTTCAGCGCCAGGGCGGGGGAAAGAGAATATATAAGCGACCGGGCGGCGCGGCTGTCGCTTTCCCATGTGATAGGCGACCAGAAAGGCATGAGCGAGACGGGGGCGGAGATACGCTTCGCCACCACGCTGCTGGGCATGACGGACCGGACGGGTACGGACAAGACGCTCCAGAGCCTCATGGGGGACGATCCGGTGGGCTACGACATAGTTCTGACCGTGAACGCCGAACTCAACAAGTATGTGGCGTCGCTGTTCCCGGAAGGCGCCAGAGGCGCGTGCGTGATAATCAACTATAAGACCGGGGAGATACTTGCCAAGGTGTCCCTGCCCGCCTTCGATCCCGCCCACATGGATGAATGGACGGAAGACACCGCCTACTATGACCGGGTCACCCAATTCCGCTACGCGCCTGGCTCGGTGTTCAAGATAGTGACGCTTTCAGCCGCGCTGGACGCGATCCCGGGCGTGCTGGAGGAAAAGTTCAGATGTGACGGCGAGTGGGATTTCGCGGGCAGCGTGATCCGCTGCGCGGGGGGCATATCCCACGGGGAAATGACGCTCAGGGACGCTTTCGCAAAAAGCTGCAACATATCTTTCGCGTCTCTCGCTTACCGCATGGGGGCGGCGAGGCTCAAGGCCGAGGCGGAAAAGTTCGGCTTCAATACGGAGTTTTCCTTTGACGACGTGATCCTTTACGCGTCGCGCTGCCTGAACACTTCCGACTCGGAGGGCGAGCTCATACAGGCCGGGTTCGGACAGGGTACTACGGGAGTGACGCCCCTGCACATGGCCATGATAAGCGGAGCCGTGGCAAACGGCGGCGTGATGATGGAACCCAAAATGGTCAGGGAAGTCAGACGGCACTCCGGGCTCGTGATCTCAAAGACCCAGGCGAAAGCATTTATCACCTGCTTAAAACCGGATCTGGCGCGCACGGTCGCGTACTATATGTACGAGACCGTCAACAGCGGCACAGGCACGCGGGCGAAGATAAACGGGTACACGCAGGGCTATATTTGCGGCAAGACGGGCTCCGCGGAGACCACGTCCGACAAAAACAGCCAGACCAACGCCTGGTACACCGGCTTTTTGTACGAGGACGAGAATCATCCCTACGCCATAGCGGTAGTGGTGGAAAAGGGCGGCGCGGGAGGCAGCGTTGCAGCGCCAATAGCCGCCAAGGCACTTAAGAAAGCGATAGATCTGGGATTATAACAGGAGGATATGCCATGAATGTTCAACAGTTCGCAACAGCCATCCGCGAGAACGTGTCCCGCGTTATCGTAGGCAAGGACAACGAGATCGACCTGATAGTCGCCGCAATACTGGCGGGCGGCCATGTGCTCATGGAGGACGTGCCCGGCACGGGCAAGACGCTCATGGCGAAAACCCTCGCCAAAAGCGTGAACGCCCAGTTCAAGCGCGTGCAGTTCACTCCGGACCTGTTGCCCACGGATGTCACGGGTCTGAGCGTGCTTGACAGGGGCACCGGGGAATTCGTGTTCAAGCCCGGCCCGGTGTTCACCAACATACTCCTGGCGGACGAGATCAACCGCGCGACGCCCCGCACCCAGAGCGCGCTTTTGGAATGCATGGAGGAAAAGCAGGTGACCATAGACGGCGAGACCCGTCGCCTGCCCAGCCCGTTCATAGTCATCGCGACCCAGAACCCGGTGGAGACCCAGGGCACTTTCCCGCTGCCCGAAGCGCAGATGGACAGGTTCCTGATGCGCCTGAGCCTGGGCAGGCTGACCGGGCCGGAAAACGTGGAAATGCTCAAGCGCTTTATGGGCGAGAGCCCGCTTGTGGAGCTGGACAGCGTATGCGGCAGCGAGGAACTCATACAGGCGGGGAAAGAGTGTGAAAGCGTGAGCCTGTCCGAGCCCGTGATGGAATACATGTCGTCACTGGTGCTCAACACGCACGCGGCTACGAACGTCATACTGGGGGTCAGCCCCAGAGGCCTTATCGCGCTCATGCGGGCGTGCCGTGCCTGGGCGCTCATAAAGGGCAGGAGCTTTGTGACTCCCGACGACGTGAAGACGCTGGCTCAGCCGGTGCTGGCTCACAGACTTACCCTTAAGAGCGTTTACGGCGTAAATGACGCCGCCAGGACCGCGATAAACGAGGCTCTGGAAATGACGGAAGTGCCAACCGAGGATATCAACGAGAAATGAGCGTACTGTGGCTTGTCGTGCTGACAGCTCTGTTTGGCGCGGTCCAGGCGCTGCTGTTCGCATGGTTTAACTACAAACAGCTCTCGTACAGCCGCTATTTCGCCAAAAATACGGCGTTTCGCGGCGAACAGACGGAGCTAATAGAGCGCATCCGCAACGAGAAACTGCTGCCCGTGCCCTGGCTAAGGGCCGAGAGCCGCATCCCGGAGGCGATAGTCTTCAGCGCCGACGAAGGAGAAAAGCAGCAGGACGAGACCAGCGGAATGTATCACAAGAGCCTGTTCTTCCTTTCGCCCATGTGCGCCATAACCAGGCACCACATGATAACTCTGGCGAAGAGGGGCGTATTCGACGCGGGAGGCGTGGCACTCACCGTGGGCGACCTGTTCGGGCTCAACAAAAAAACGCGTCTTCTCAACCTGGACTGCAGCATAACCGTTTATCCGGCATTGCCCGGAAACGATGATATTCCCGACCCGGCCAATAAATTCCTGGGCGACGCGCTGGTAAAGCGCTGGATAATGCCGGATCCGTTCCTGGTGAGCGGCATACGTCCATATGCCCAGGGAGACAGCCTTAAGGACATCCACTGGAAGGCGAGCGCGAAGAGCGAGAGCCTGCAGGTGAAGGTGAGGGATTTCACGTCCGATCCGAAGGCGCTGGTGATATTGAACATTCAGACCAACCCCCGTCAGTGGGCGCAGGTGCCCACCCACGAGGAGGAGAATGTGGAACGCGCCATAAGTCTTGCGGCGGGCATCTGCCTGAGGGCGATCAAATCCGGCATGAGCGCGGGTTTTGCCTGCAACGCCGAGATGCTGGGCAGAGAGAAGGCGGGTACGGGGATATTCCTGGCTTCCGCGCCGGGAGAGGCCCAGTTCGAAGGCATACTGGAGACCATGGCCCGCATAGTGCTGAAGCCGGATTTGAATTTCCACACTTTTCTGTCCGGTCTGGGAGACGTGCACGGGGAGGACATACTCATACTGTCCGGCTACGTGAGCGAGGAAGTGGAACATGAGATCGCGCTGCTCAGACAGAAGGGCAATACGGTCAAGGTGCTGAACCTGTCGGGGAGGGAGATCAGATGAAGCGGCTGGGAAATATGCTGTTCCGGGCAGGAATGTGCGTGCTGACCCTGGCGCCGCTGTGCGCAGGCGGAGGCAGTCTGCTTATGACGGGCACCGTATTTGCCTGCGCCTGGTTTGCAGTGCAGACACTGATCATCGCGTTTGCGGCGCTGCTGCCCGCGTATGTGGGTTCATACAAGGTGCAGGAAATGACTTCGTATGCCGCTTCGCGCATGAACGATCCCAACCCCGACCGGGAACTGATCAGAGAGACGGTAAAGACCGGGCACCGCTTTCCCATACGCATGACCGTGTTCATTCTGCTGCTGGCGGCGGCTCTTGCAACGGGCTTACTGCTGCCCGGCGAATTGTTCCAGAGCACGATCAAGCACGTGATGATGGCGGGCGCGATGGGCGCGCTGGCGTTTACCGCGATGCTTACACTGCCGGGGAACGACTGCGTGTGGACGCAGCTGCCGGGAGTGGTGCTGGGCTTTCTAAACTACACGGTGATGGCGCTGGTGCTGCATTTCGGCGAGCCCGCCCGGGAAACGGAATATCTTATGGGCGCCTGTGCGCTGGCGTACGTGTTTATGGGCGGAATAAGCCTGAACAGGCAGGGGCTCTCCACCTCTTCCGGCGGAAAAGGCGAGGACAAACGTCCGCCCATTAACGTGGTCAGGAAAAACCGCAGGATAGTTATAGGCTTCGCCCTGACTGTGTCCGCGGCATCGTTCGTAAAGCCGATAAAGGCTGCGGCGCTGTGGGTATGGGCGCAGATAAAAACGCTGATGAGCTGGATAGCCTGGCTGTTAAGAGGCGGACAGGACGTGGTGGAGGAGGGCAACATCGACGCCCTGCTGCAAAGGGGAGATCAGGCCGTAAAGATCAACCCGGAGAACATTGAAGCCGAAGCCGATATCGGCGGCATCAGCACGATGGACAAGATCTTCCTGATCGCGTTTTTCAGCATCGTGGGCCTGGGCGCGCTGTGGCTGATCTTTTCGGGACTGGCCAAGCTCTCCAAAAAGCTGTCCGAATTGCTGGAGCGCTTCCGTGTGCAGGCTACTCAGGGTTATTATGACGAAAAAGAAAACCTGATGGAAGGCGATGAGAACCGCCGCCGCGCAAGGGACATGTTCAGGGACAGGCTCAAAAACCTGTTCAAGCGGGAAACGCCCTGGGAAAAACTCTCCGCCAGGGAAAAGGCCAGGCGGCTGGTCAAAAACCTGTACCGCAGGCAGGGCGGGAAGATAAATGGCTTAAAGACCCTGACTGCCCGGCAGGCCATAGAACAGATCGGTCCCAAGTGCGCCAGGCAGCTGTCCGAGGTATACGACGTTGCCCGTTACAGCGAACTTCCCGTGGAGGAAGACAGCGTAAACGAGCTTAAAAAGGAGTTGCGCTGATGCAGGAAAAGCAGCTTAGCGACAACTTAAAATGGAAAATCAGGAACCTTCCCGACTCCCCGGGCTGCTATATCATGCGCAGTGGCGGGGACGTCATTTACGTGGGCAAGGCCAAAAACCTTAAAAACCGGGTCAGACAGTACTTCCAGTCCAGCCGTGACCACACTCCAAAAGTGCGGGCGATGGTGGAAAAGATAGACGATTTCGACACCGTGCTGGTGGACGGCGAACTGGAGGCGTTGATGCTTGAGTGCAACCTGATAAAACGCTACCGTCCTCGCTACAACATACTTCTGAAGGACGATAAGCATTATCCGTTTATCAGGATAGACCTGAACGAGCCCTTCCCGGCGCTCAAGATCGTGCGGGAACAGGTCAAAGACGGCGCGAAATACTTCGGTCCTTACATCGGCGCGGCGGCGGTAAGGGAAGTGCTGGACACCGTGAGGAGCGTTTTTCCCATACGCAGCTGCCAGAAAAGTCTGCGCGAGGGCATGAATGAGAGGGCCTGCCTGCATTACCAGACCGGGGAGTGCTGCGCGCCCTGCGCGGGAAAGGTGACGAGCAGGGAATATCATGCCCAGCTTCAGGGAGTGATCCGCTTTCTTTCCGGGCATGACGAGGAAGTCAAAAGGCTGCTCACCCAGAAGATGCTGGCGGCTTCGAACAGCATGAATTTCGAGCGCGCGGCGCTTCTGAGGGACAAGATCAGGGCAGTCGTCGACCTTATGCAGCGGCAGAAGACCCTGTCCACCGACGGCGACGACATGGATGTGATCGCCCTCAGTCCCTCGATGCAGGACATTTTGGTCGACGTGATGCTGTTCAGGGGCGGGAAAATGATCTCATCGACCATACACACCCTTGAAGGCGCGGCACGGGAGGACGAGCAGGAAGTGCTGATACGATTCGTGACTCAGTATTATTCCCTGTCGAATCCGCCCGCAAGGGAAGTGCTTATCGGCATGGACCTGGCGGAACGGGACACGCTGGAGCAGCTTTTAAGCGAGACGGCGGGCAGGAAAGTCAAGCTTCACAGGCCCGAAAGGGGAGACAAGGCCGCGCTCATCCGCATGGCGGAAAAGAATATAGAGGACGCCCGGATAAAGATAGAGACCAGGCGCGAAAAACAGCTTGAGAGAACGCTGGGCGCGCTTAATGAACTGGCGTGGGAACTGGATCTGGCCGAAGCGCCGCGCAGGATCGAAGGCTACGATATCTCCAACACGCTGGGGCAGCAGAGCGTCGCCAGCGAAGTGGTGATGATAGACGGGGAATGCCGCCACGACCAGTACAGGCATTACAGGATTAAGACCGTGGAAGGAGCAAACGACTTCGCTTCCATGAAAGAAGTCATTTCCCGCCGGTTTACCCGCGGGCTCGAGGAGATCCAAAAGCGCCGGGAACAGGACCTGCCGCTGGAAGAAGGCAGTTTCTCCGATTTTCCGGATCTGCTGCTGATAGACGGCGGCAGGGGGCAACTCAATATGGCACTGGAAGCCCTGAAGGAACTCGATCTGTCGATCCCCGCCTTCGGCCTGGCCGAGCGTGTGGACGAGATCGTGCTGCCGGACAGGGAGGATACGATACTTCTGGACAGGCATTCGCCCGCGCTGCACCTGATCGAAAGACTGAGGGACGAGGCGCACCGTTTCGCCATAACCCACCACAGGAAGCTCAGACAGTCAAACTCCATAGCTTCCCGCCTGGAAAAGGTGCCGGGAATAGGCCCGGCCCGAAGGAAGGCCATATTAGGTCACTTTAAGACGGTCGAGGCGCTTAAAGCAGCGAGCGTGGAAGAGATCTCCCGGGTAAACGGGGTGGGGGAAACGTTCGCGAAAGCCGTGTATGAATTCCTGCATGAAAACGGGCCGGCGGAATGACCGCCGGCCCGTTTTATATATAGGACTATACGTATCTCTGGGTGAGCACGTCGATGACGCCGCGGGTAGTGAGCCTGAGCGTCGGGATAACGGCAAGGCTCATGAACGAAAGGGTCATAAACGGGTCGATGCCGTCGCTTACGCCCAGCCGGTGAGCCGCAGCCTTCGCGCTTTCCAGGCGCTGGTTGACGTCGTGTATCGAGCTGCCGCTCATCAGACCTGCGATCTCAAGGGGCAGTTCGGCGATCACTTCGCCGCGCTCCACGACGCAGATGCCGCCGTGCATATGGGTGATGCGGTTGGCGGCAGCCGCCATGTCCGCGTCGTTTTCTCCGACTACGATTATGTTGTGGCTGTCGTGCGACACGCTGGTCGCCACCGCGCCTCTCTTCATTCCGTAGCCCCTCAGGTAGCCCAGACCTATGTGCCCGGTGCCCCTGTGGCGCTCGATAACGGCTATCTTAAGCACGTCTTTCTCGGTGTCAACGCCGTCGGCGTAGCCGTCGTCCGTGGTGATTATCTCGCCCTTCACCATTCCGATGATGGCTTTGCGGCGCGTATCGAAGAAACTGGCAGGCGTGAGTTCGTTCACGCGGAAGGTATCCAGCGCCTGCTGACGCAGGTTATCGTCGATCTCCGGGCGTTCAAAGTCCAGCACCTGGCCGTTGGAATAACGCAGGGTGCCCTTTTTGTAGACTTCAAGAACGTTGAACCTGTCCAGGTCATCCACGACGATCAGGTCGGCCAGGTAGCCGGGGGCGATCGCGCCCTTGTTATTCATAAGGAAGTACCTGGCGGCGTGGTGGCTGGCGACCTTGAGCGCGATGATCGGGTCTGCGCCGGCGGCAATGGCCTTTCTGACTATGCAGTCGATGTGACCTTCGGAAAGGATGTCGTTGGGATGACGGTCGTCGGTCGCGAACATGCAGCGGGAGTAGTACTTTTCGTTCAGCAGGGGCATCAGCGCGTTCAGGTTCTTGGCGGCGGTGCCTTCCCTGATCATTATAAACTGGCCTTTGCGCAGCTTTTCCAGCGCTTCTTCGATCGTGGCGCACTCGTGGTCGGAGTACACGCCCGCGGCCATATAGGCGTTGAGCGGGTTTCCGCTCAGACCCGGCGCGTGGCCGTCTATCTTTTTGTGGTGGCTTTGGGCGGCGACGATCTTTTCGATGCAGTCCACGTCGCTGCCGATCACGCCGACGAAATTCATCATTTCCGCGAGACCAAGCACCCTGCCGTGCTCGTAGAAAGAGTCGATGGCGCGATAGTCCAGGCGCGCGCCGCTTTCGTCCAGAGGAGTGGAGGGCACGCAGGAGGGGAGCATGAAGTGTACATCCACGGGCAGCCCCTCGGTGGCTTCGATCATGTACTCGATGCCGTCCACGCCCATTACGTTCGCGATCTCGTGGGGATCGCAGATGACGGTGGTGGTGCCGTGAGGCAGTACTGCACGGGCGAATTCGGCGGGGGAGAGAAGCGTGCTTTCCAGGTGGATATGCGCGTCTATGAGCCCCGGCAGAACGAGCTTGCCGCTGACGTCCACCTCGTTGATGCCGGAATACTCGCCCATGCCGACGACCAGACCTTCCGCCACGGCGATGTCGCCGGTGCAGAACTCGTTTGAGAACACGTTCAGGTATTTGGCGTTTTTGAACACCAGGTCGGCCTTTTGGCGCCCGGCGGCTACGTCCACCACCCGCAGCTTCTTCTGCAGCTTGCGGTTGATCTTTCCGGTAAAGCTTTCTTTTATCCCTGCCATTTGATCCTCCTACAGAGTTCGGATTAGTTTGACGCAGCGCGCCAGGATCGTTATCTCGCCCCACAACAGGCTGTCTATCCTGAGTTCCCGGTCATAGGACTGGAGCATCAGCTGGGAAGCGTCAAGCTTTTTGATGCGCCTCACCACTCGCTTTCCGCCGTAATGCACCAGCATGAATGCGTCGTCAACGGGCGTTTTTTCGGGCACGCACAAAAGCAGGTCGCCGGCGTGGACCCTAAAACCGCTTAACGAATCGTCCGGAACGCGGAACAAGGTGACTTTGTCGGGGGTGCCGCCTTCGATCTTGCCGCCCACCACGGGGAAAAGCATATGGTCTATCACAAGTCCTTTTTCGTCCAGAATGGGCACGCGCTTTACGACCCCGCCCAGCGCGTCAAGCCAGGCGGCGGAGCTTTCCGCGTCCTGCTCGGCCTGCTTTTCGGTTTTGGACGACGTCTCGGCGGGCTTTTCGACAGGTATGATATACGGCCTGGGGCGGGGACGGGGCTTTTCTTCCACGGCGTTAAAGGTATCGATTTCCGTGGACATGCTCTCGGTTATCCCGCATGCCTTGAGCAGCCGCTTCACCTGGTCGTCGGAGGGGATGCGCCGGCCGGACTCGACTTCTTTTATGAAGCTTTCTGCCAGTCCGGTCTTCTTTGCCAGCTGTTTTTCCGTAAGCTTGTATTTCAGACGGTTTGCGCGTATGGTGTCGCCCATGCGGCTCATAGGACATGCCTCCAAATGATATTAAAACTAACGTTTGATTTGCACGGGCGGCTACTGCTGCATTTTGTCAGCCAGGTCTTTTACTATCTGGTAGTATCTGCTGCCGTCCTTCTGGCCGAAAGTGGCGCGCAGCCGGTTGTACGCGGCGCGCATGCCCTTGCTGGTGGAGAATATCTCGGCGATCTGCACGGCGTGCTCGGCTTCTATGCCTGCCTGAACGAGCAGGGCGACCTCGTCGGAAACGGGTTCTTCAGCAGGAGCGGCCTCGGGGGACCGGGCAGGTTCCGCTTTTGCGGGCGCCTCGGCAGCCTGGGCGGCCTCAACCAGGAATGTGCCTTCTTCGGACTCCTCGAACTTAAAGGAGTCACCGTACTGCCTGCGGATGTAATCTATAGGCTTTCTGTGGGAGCGCTGCTGGTCCACCCTGTAATCGGTGAGAGTATTCAGCGCAGTGAACAGCTGGGAGGAAGCTATCTTCCCGTTGGCAGCTGCCAGCTGTTCCTTTATGAAAGCGCGGATGACCTGGGCGCGGCCGGCGTGAGTCGCTTCGGCCTTGGGCTGAGGCTTGGGCGCTTCGGCGGGCTTTTCGGCGGGTTCCTGCGGCTTGGGTGCGGGAGCGGGCTGCTGAGGCTTGGGTGCGGGCGCGGGAGCAGGCTGCTGAGGTTTGGGCTGAACGGGTTTGGCCGCCTGCTGGGGCTGGGGCTTGGGCTGGGGTTTGCTTACTGCCAGAGTCACAAAGGATGTGCACGCGGTCTTCCACAGGGGATTCGCCTTTTCGGTGCCCATGCCTATGACTTCCATGCCGCCGCTCCTGAGGCGCACGGAGAGAGAAGAAAAGTCCGAATCGGAAGAAGCGATTATCACGGTGTCGCACTTGCCGATAATGTCCATCGCTCCGATCACGAGCGCGATATCGGAAGAGTTCTTGTACTTGGAAGGACGGATGGTGAGATTGGGATGTATGGCGTATCTGAGCGCGGGCTCGACCCAGCTGTTGAGCGCCTGGGCAGCGCCGTAAAGCTCTTTGAACACTATGTCGCCCAGTTTCGCGGCGTGGGTAAAGATCTGCTCCGCGAACACGGGCTGCACGTTTTCAGCGTCTATAAGAATGGCGATTTTCACAAATAATTCGGTTCCTTTCGTTTCGTGTGTCAGTATGAATACTCCCGGCAGTACAGAGGGATGGCGGGCAGCGCGTCGATAAACCCGGCCTGAAAGTCCAGCCAGCGGGCAAAATACGCGGCGTAGTCGCCCTCATCGGTCCTGTAAGTGTCCCGCGCCGCCTGATAAAGCTCCGGGTCGTCTATGCCGAAAAGATTGTCCGCGCCGTTCGGCTTAAAGAAAACGGACAGGTCTTTGTCCGGACATATGTCCAAAGTGATGAGCATAAGGTCGCTTAAGCGCTTTCGCGGCGAGCGGGCGATCCGCTCAAGCTCGGAGGAAGCGAGCGGCTCGCAGATTAGTTCGATGCCTGCCCGGGCAAGGGGCTGCACAAGATATGCGTCAAGCAGTTCTTCACCGATCTCCCCGTCCTCGGCATAAGAGAGGCTGAGGCTCAGGCGCACGATCTCGCCGCCTTCAAGCCGGCAGCGGACGCCGTCGGAAGTGGCGTCGTAAGGTTCGCCGGCTTCGTTGAGCGTCCAGCCGTCCTCTTCCAGCAGCAGGGCCGCCATATCGGGATCGGTTTCATAAGGCTCGGGAAGCGCGTTCGCCGGGTGCGCGAAGGCGGGATCGTTTACGGAGCAGAAGCCGTTTATGCCCGCACTTGCCGGGATGCCGGCGGCAGCAAGCAGTTCGTCTCTGTCAAGGCACAGGGCGACGGCTTTGCGCAGATAAGCGCTGTACACCGAGTTTCTTTCACAGGCAAACGCCAGACAGGTATAGGCGGTGGGAAGGGGAGAGGAGGCGTGCCATTCACCCTTGTAAAATGGATTCTTCTCCAGGACCAGCTTTGCGCCGTCGAAGCTCACGAAACGGTACCTGCCCGAGGTGACGGCAGGGTTTCCCAAATATCCCGTTACGGGGTCGAGCAGCGCCGCGCGCAGGAGATCCCCGTCAGGTCCGCCTTCAAGCGGGTTTTCGGCCGAAGCGATAAACGCGCCGTCGCCTTCGTCATACACGGCAAGACCCGGGAACAGCCGGGACGCGGGGAAGGGAGTTAAGCTGATTAGGCCGCTTTCGAAAAAGCAGGGCAGGCTTGCGGGGGATACGGTGAGCGCAAGCTGATGATCGCCAAGCACCCTGACGCCGCCAAACTCTCTGCTTCTGCCGGAATGATACCTGTCCCAGCCTGACAGGTAATCAAACGCATCTTCATCGGCGCCCAGATCCCCGATGCAGGGCGAGGCCAGCATCAGTATGGTGAAGGCGTAGTCGCCAGCTGTGACGGGGCTTCCGTCGGAAAAACACATATCATGTCTGAAGGAGATCAGGTATTCCCTTCCGCCGTCTTGCGTATCGGCGACGAGTATCTCCTCTGCCACGGAATCGTCCTGACGGTACCTTAAGTGTTCCTCATCCCAGTATACGGGGCTCAAGCCGTTAAGCAGACGGCGCGCCAACGCGTCGTAAGGCGTCCCTTCCCAAAGAGAAGAGAAAAACGCGCCCTCCATGGGGAAAGCCAGGACCGTTTCCTCAGCCGGAGCGCCGCTGAACATCATGGCGCACAGCATAAACAGCGCTGTCAGGACGCTCGACACCCTTTTCATAACTTCCTCCATATGCATGTGAGTATTCATACACAGCATAATTATACCACATAGAGGCGGCGGAATGGGGAAAAAGAAGCAGTTTTACAAAAAAATAGCATAAAAAAAGCGGGAGAAACGCTCTCCCGCCGGGTTTTTACCGTTTTGACAGCTTGCTCAAACTGTTTTCGAAGCAGCCGTCCATGATCGCGGACACCTGCCGCGCCAGCGATTCGGGCCGCTGTGCCATGCCCTCCGAGATCCATCTGACCACTATGCCCATAAGCGCGTAGGAGTAGAAGGCGCACACGCATTCTCTGTCGTCATTGTCCACAATGGCACAGGAGGGACAAGCTTCCAGCGCCGGCATGAGCAGTTTCTGGAACTCAGTAAGTATGAAACGCTCGAGGAATTCCCTGTTGAAGGAGGATTTCAGGTTGAGCAGCAGGCGTTTGCGCGGTTTGAGAGCGTTGAGCATATCTATAAACCGCTGCTGCCAGCCGGTGATATCGCGGCACTGACCCATCGCATGGCTCAGCTCGTTTTCCAGCGTCCAGCCCGCCAGGTCGTAAATGTCGCGAAAATGATAATAGAAAGTCATGCGGCTGACGCTGCACTGGGCAGTAATGTCGGAAATGCTTATCCTTGCAATGGGGCGCTTGTCCAGCAGCTCCAAAAACGCCCGGGAAAGGTGCCGCTTGGTGTCGTCGGATTTCATATAGCCTCCTGGTGCAGAGTATGTATAAAAGATTGCGCGGGGTCGTTCAAAAAGCTTTGTCGATCGGTTTTTTATGGTGCGCATCCGGACTTTGCAGCCGAATTGTTGAACATGGTGTTGACTATCAAGACGTTATGAATTATAATAACGCTTGTGCAGAAATTCAATAAACAGATTAATCGGATAATGTTCGATAATAACCAAATATGTCAATATTTATGAGATAATGAACCAATTTAGCGTAAGATGTTCGGAAAAGAGGAGTTAAGTTTTGGAAAACAAACCCCGCAGTGAGGACAGGCGCGTCAGGCGCACTAAGAAACTGCTGACCCAGGCGCTGACATCGCTTATGAAGGAAAAGCAGCTGAAGGATATTACGGTCAAGGAGCTTGCCGAAAAGGCGGACATGAACCGCGGCACCTTTTATCTTTATTATAAAGACGTCTTTCAGATGCTCGAAAGCATAGAGGATGAACTGATCTCGGCTCTGGATCTGATACTTGACGAAAAGCTCGGCGAGACTCCGCCTAACGAACAGCTGCTGGTGGACCTGTTCGATTTTATCCGCGAGAACCGGGAGATAATGAGTGTCCTCATGTCTTTCAGGGGAGATATATGCTTCCTTTACAGGCTGAACCGCCTGATCAGGGAGAAGCTCATAAAGATATGGGGCATCTCCAGCGACATGGAAGGCGAGTTCGACTACGACTACTATTTTGCCGTGTTCGGCTGCACGGGACTTGTGAAGGCATGGCTCAACCGTGACTGTCTGGACAGCAGCGAAAAGCTGGCGAAAAGGGTAAACGACATACTGCAGGGCCAGCGCCTGGGCGATCACACGATCAGCCGTATCTGACAGGCAGGAATTCCGGGCGCTCTGTGGAATAGTATACGCGGGGTGATCATATGAAACTGCACAGCCTGTGGAGCTGGAGACCTTACGTTCCGCCGGGAACCGAAAATGAAGACATATATATTTCTCGCCTTGCGCCCGAAAAAGACCGGGTCAGGGCGGAGTTTTTGTGTCCGGAACACAAAAGCGGAGTAAAGATCATTCTGCGTGCCCTTGGCGGGGAACCGCTTAGCGCGGGCGAAACGCGGGAGGATTTCTGCGAGATAAACGGGCTTGAGCCGGATACCGACTATGAACTCAGGCTGGAATGCGCGGGAAAGTCCAGCCGCCCGCGCCTGTTCAGGACCGGAGAGAGGGCCGGAGGGGGAGTGACGGTCAATTACCTTCACCCTGACGATGACTATTATGCCTTTTCCGGGCATTACCTGTGTTCTCCCAGCCTTATTCGCGCGCCCCAGGGGCATCTTTTGTGCTCCATGGACCTGTTCGCGCCCAAGGCGCCCCAGAACCTGAGCCTGATTTTCAGAAGCGACGACGACGGGAGGACGTGGCACTGGGTGTGCGACCTGTTTCCCTGCTTCTGGGGCAGGCTGTTCGTGCACAGGGGCGACATCTATATGCTGGCGTGTTCGACGGAGTACGGCGATCTGCTGATAGGCAAGTCTGAAGACGGGGGCAGTACGTTCTCTCCTCCCAGCGTATTGTGGCGCGGAGCGTGCCACTGGGCTGAAAAGGGCGTGCACAAAAACCCGCAGCCCGTGGTCTGTCATGGCGGCAGGATCTGGAACAGTTGCGAATGGGGCAGCTGGGCAAAGGGCGGCCACGACATAATGGTATTTTCGGCGCCGGAGGACAGCGACCTGCTCGATCCCGCCAGCTGGGAATTCACTCCACCCGTGCCGTACGATCCTAATTGGCCGGGCGCGGCGAAAGGCAAAAGCGGGGGACTTCTGGAGGGCAGCCTCACGGTGCTGCCGGACGGCAGGCTGGTCAACCTGATGAGGTACGAGATCGCTTCCTGCGAGCCCGGTTTCGGCAAGATAATGTACTTTGAGGTGACCGCGCCGGATAGACCGCTGGCGTACCTGGGCACCATCGACTTTCCCGGCAATCACTCCAAGTTCGTGGTGAAATATGACGAACAGAGCCGCTGCTATTACAGCCTGATCGACCGCCTGCGTTCGTATGAGCACCGTCTGGACAGGAACCTGCTTGCGCTTATGGTGAGCCGGGACTGCGTAAACTGGAGCCTCGCGGCCGACGTGATCGACGCCACGGACAAGGACCCGAAGTTTACGGGTTTCCAGTACACCGATTTTATATTCGACGGGGACGACATACTTTACCTGACCCGCGCGGCGGACAACAATGCGCATTCGTTCCACGACGCTAACTATTCCGTGTTCGGAAAGATAGAGCGATTCAGGCGTTACGCCTTAAAATAACACCGGTGGGGGACAATTATGAAAGAACTGTTTGAAAGATTCGTCCGCCTGAAGACGCGGGTGGCGGGCAACAGGGAACAAAAAGGGTTCGAGTATTCCTTTGGTGTGACGGTACATGAAAGAGACGGCATAACGCCCATGACCCGCTGGAACGAGCGGATCCTGAGCGAGGCTGAATTCGCTCTTAAACTGAGCGAGGAAAACGGCGGCGCTTTCGAAAAAGAGGTCGTAAGCTGCTTTGAATGCCTTGAATCCGCACTTGACAGGGACGGAGTGTTAACCGACCGGGCGTGCGAGGAGGCTGAAAAACTGTATCTTCCTCTGGCAGATGCCGCAAAAAGCTACAAACTCATACTCACGGGGCATGCGCACATAGACATGAACTGGATGTGGAGCTGGCAGGAGACCGTCGCAGTCACGCTTGCCACTTTCACCACCATGTGCGACATAATGGACGAGTATCCGGATTTCACGTTCACCCAGTCCCAGGGTTCCGTTTATAAGATAGTGGAGGAGTACGACCCGGAGCTTATGCGCCGCATAAAACAGCGCATAAACGAGGGCAGGTGGGAAGTTGCCGCCACAAGCTGGGTCGAGACCGACAAGAACATGCCTTCCGGCGAAAGCCTGCTCAAGCACATAGAGCTCACGCGCAGGTACCTTAAGGATGTCTGGGGCGTAAAACAGTTTGACCTGGACTTCGTGCCCGACACATTCGGCCACGCGCTGACCATACCGGAGATAGATGCTTTCGGCGGCGTCAAATACATGTACCACTGCCGGGGCAACGACCTGGACGAGTATCTGTATCGCTACAGGGCGGCGTCGGGCGCCGAGATACTGGTGCTCAAGGAGGCCAACTGGTACAACGGAAGCATCAAGCCGCATATCGCGCTGGGTCTGTTCGACATAGTGAAGCGCCAGAGCGGGCTTAAGACGGGCATGGTCGTTTACGGCGTTGGAGACCACGGCGGCGGACCCACCCGCAGGGACGTGGAAGCCGCGCTGCGGATGCAGAAGTGGCCGGTTTTCCCCACCATTCGCTTCGGTGGTCTCAGGGATTACTTCAGGGACGCGGAGCAGGTAAGGGACAAGACCCCCGTGGTGACGGAGGAAATGAACTATTTCGCTCCGGGCTGCTACACCACACAGAGCCGCATCAAGCGCGGCAACCGGCGTATGGAGAACGCACTTATCGATGCGAGGGCTTTGACAGCGCTGGCGGCAGCCAAAACTGGTTTCGCTTACGACAAAGCGCGCCTGGAAGAAGCCCAGAGGGACGTGCTGTTCACCCATTTCCACGATATACTCACCGGCTCCTGCGTGCAGGATTCCCGCGAGTGGGCGATGGGACTGTTCCAAAAATCCGCGTCGGTCACAAATACGCTTTCCCAAAAGGCGATGAGTGCCGTGTGCCGGAACATAGACACCGCGAGCCTCAAGGTGTTTTCCGATCCGGAAGACGTAAGCTATACCCAAAGCGAAGGTGCGGGCGCCGGCTGGGGAATAGAGAACTTCAAGGGCGCGCCCTCGCCCGAACGGGGAAAGGGACTCAACCGGGCGTTCACGCTGTTCAACACTCTGCCGTATGCGCGCAAGGCGGTGTGCGAGCTCACCGTATGGGACTGGACGGGAGATCTGAAACGCCTGACGGCCTGCGACAAGGACGGCAAAGCGCTGAGGATGCAGCTGCTGGACAGGCAGGTGCAGAAGTACTGGGACCATATGTACTTCCGCGTGCTGGTGGAAGCCGAAGTGCCCGCCCTGGGGTATACCACCGTGGCGCTGTATCAGGCGCAGGCGGAAAGTTATCCCTCCTTCCTGCTGGAACCGGAGCGCACCACCGGATTCTATGACGACAAGGTGCTGGACAACGGCGTCATCAGGGCGAGGATAGACAGCAGGACCGGCCGCGTTGCGGAACTTATAGACCTTAACAGGGGCGTGAACCTGCTTAAGGAGGGCGAAAGCGCGGGACTGTGCGTGCTTGAAACGGAGTGCGCCACGTCCAACGCATGGAACATAGGAAGGACGCTTAAGCAAACTAAGGTCGACCGCTGCACGGAGCTCAAAACACTGAATGAAGGCAAGCTTAGGCAGAGCGTGAAAGCTACGTACCTGATGGACGGCATCTGCCGCATTCCTTCCAAAGCGGAAGTGACGTATCATCTGGACGCCGGCAGCGACACTCTGAGGCTGGAACTCAAGGTGGACTGGCAGGAACAGGGTCACGAGATCATACCGGTGCTGAGCTACTACTGCCCGCTTAAAGGGCTCACGGGCGCGTTTGAGTGCCTGATACCCCAGGGCAGGATCACCCGCAGGGTCTTGAACAACGACGTTCCCGCTTTCGCGGTTACTGCCAGGAGCGAACTTGACACCGCGCTCACCCTGACCAGCGACTGCAAGTACGGATACCGCCTTGGCAAAGACGGGCTGTCAGTCACGCTTATCAACTCCGCCACGAACCCCGATCCGTACCCGGAGAGGGGCATACACGAGATCAACCTGTACCTGCGGGCGGGAGCAGAGATGCAGCCCGAGATGACCGCGAACCTGAACAACCACCCGATACTTTACCAGTCTGTCAACGCGCACGCGGGCGCGCTGCCCCAGGAGGTGGGACTGATAAAGCACATAAGCGGCAGCATCGCCGTGACGAGCGTGGAAGAGAAAGACGGCGGTCTTCTCATCAGAGGGTACGAGACGGATGGCAAAGACGGAGAGGCGGAGATCGCTTTCGGCGTCCCGATAAGCGGGGCGTACAGGCGGACGCTTAAAGAAAACGAGCGGGAAGAGTATCTTCCGCTCAAAGACGGACGCGTGACGATACCGCTGCGCGCTCACGGGATATGGATGATAGAAGTCAGGTGACGAAGATCCGCCCCGGAGGCATCTCCGGGGCGGTTTTTTTGCCCAAAGGCTTTATTGCATTATATAGATTTTACAGCTTTTTCGCTTCGGTGAGCAAAAGCAGCGCCATGGACTGGCCGTAAGGCTGGGCGTTAACGCGGATATTGCGGTAATAATCCAGGCTGTCGCTCAGGCAGGTGCCTGCGGAAACGTCCTTCAGCAGACCGTTTTCGTCTATGCGGGAGAGTATGGCGTCAAGCCCCTTAAGCGCGGTCTCACGGTAGCTTTCATCCAGATAGCCGCAGCGTACAGCCTTGAGCAACCCGTAGGAGAAGCCTGCCGTGGCGGAGGCTTCCTTGTAGCTTTCGGGCTCGTTTATGAGCGTGTGCCACATGCCGTCAGTGTCCTGATATTTCCTAAGCGCCTTTGCCTGGGTCTCCAGGGTCGACAGCAAAAACAGCCTGACCCCGTCGGAGACCTGTGCCATGTCCAGATAATCCACCAGCCCGGCGGTGAACCAGGCGTTGCCCCGGCCCCACAGCGCGCCCGCGTAATGGTGGCGGCCTTCGAAATTGAAACCGTGGAACAGCAGCCCCGTTGCCGTATCGCTCAGGTATTTGATGTGTACCAGAAACTGGCGCACGCTTTCTTCGGTCATGTCCCTGCGCCCGAGCAGCTGCCCCATGCGGGCGACGAACAGCACGGTCATATACAGGGTGTCGTCCCACAGCTGCATGTAATTGTCCGAATCTATGGTGATGTGCTGAAAACCGCCCTCTTCCGTGCGGGGCAGGGAAGTCATGGCATATTCGGCCCACTCCGTGCAGATGTCCAGATAGTCTTCCCTTCCGGTCAGTTCGTACAGGTAGCTCAGCGTCAAAAGCGGACACATGCTGTTTATGTTCTTGACTGGCTGGCGGTCTATGCGCTCGTCGAACCAGCCGGTCAGGTATTTGAGCACTTTGCCGTCACCGCTGTCCCGATAGTACTCATACAGCCCGAACAGGGCAACGCCCTGGAACCAGTCCCAGGCGTCCATGAAATGGGAACCGTCCCGGGAAGTGAAGGCGAGGGGATTTCTTTTATCGGTAATGCCGGAGATTATCCTGCCGACGGCGGCATCCAAAACAGTCCTGTCCATTGTCGCGCCTCCTAAACGAAACTCAGCCTTATGGTGTGGTCAACGGGGGTCTCAAACGTGCAGCACACGGTGAACGATCCGTCCGGCACGGGAACGCTGCCGCGCATCTGCGCGCCGTAGGGTTCGTTGAACGCGCCGCCTTCGATCACCAGTTCCCTGCAGTCGTCGTAGAGATACTTTGCGGTACGGCACTTCTGATAAATGTAGTCTCCCGGGCGGGCGCGGAACTCGCTGTCGGAAGTGATGTAGTGTCCGCCGGGTTCAAGAAGCATCTCCAGCTTGCACAGTACGTGTTCGATCCCTTCGGTGGAGATGTGCGCTTCCAGTCCGCTGCCGGTAAAACGGACGCGCACACGGATCATATAGTCCTGCATGAACACGTTCGGCCTTAATGAGTGATCCATTTCCCGCCAGAAGGACGTGGCGGGCTTTTCGGGCATCGGCCCTTTGTAGCCCCAGCGGCAGCGGTAGGTCAATGTGAAATACTCGCCGTCGCGGGTTATCTCCTGTGCTTCGAACTGGCCTTTGGCGTAAAACGTTCCGCAGAATCGCATCCCGACCCAGTGGTTCAGCAGCTTGAGCTTTGCGAACATGGGATCGTTCTGGATCAGCGTAAGCGCCGTGTCGCCCCGGCGCATGCGCACCACTCCGCTTTTTTCAAAATGCCTGACAAAATCGAAGCATGGGGGAGTGCCGGTTGCTTCCATGCAGGAGGGGTCAAGGGAAGGATCCATGAGCACGAAGGGAAGGTACTCAAAACCGGGCATCATTTCCTTCGGCGCTTTTGCGGCGGCCCAGCTCATGGCGCTCAGGCTTTGCTCCAGCATTTTGTTGGCGATCCAGATGAACTCCGGATCCTTGGTTTTTAGCGCCATATACAGGTACAGCCCGTAGTATATGCGCCAGTCGGGAGCGGTGCCCGCGTCCTGGCGGGTGGAGTTCATGGTGTTTATGGTGAGGTCGGGCTCAAAATAACTGGGCATCATTTTGAGATTGCGTGATACGTGCTCCAGCATTTCGGGCATATTCCCGGCTTCGGCCAAGAATATGAGCGCCCGGTCGCAGACGATATTGTACGTGCCGCTGGAACGCTCGGTAAACTCGCCTTCCTCGTCGCAGTCGATCCCTTCGTCAAGCAGCTTTCGGAGTTTGCCGAGGCAAGGCGCATATCCCGTGATGTTGTACAGAAACGCCAGCGCGGCGCTCATCACCCAGCGGTGATTGGGAGTGTGAAAGCCGCCGTCGACGACTCCCCGAGCACAGTTCTCCAGGTATCTGTACATGAGCGTCCAGACGCGCTCTTCTGCGGGTGTGTTCCGGGTCCGTGCGCGCATCAGCAGCGCGATGGGGGCGATGGTGTCCGCGGTAAACGACGTTTCGGCGCCGTCGTGGAAGTTGGTCTCCAACAGGTCCATTGTGCCGTCCTCGTGCTGGAGTCTAAGAGCGTATTCCAGGGCGGGAACGCTCCTTTCCAGCATGAGAGGGTCGCCAAAATACTTCTGCCCCTCGCAGTAATACGCCAAAAGGAACGTCCGGGCGGTATACAGCGCGTAATGGGGGTTTGTATAGCCGCCTGCCACGCCGACTATGGTGCCGTAAAACCGATCGGACGGATCGGTGCACTGCCGCCTTAAGGCGTCTTCGGCGCCGTCCTGCACGCCTTTGAGCCACATATCTTTGTGTGTAATACCCATAATCGCTCCCGAATCAATAAGTGTGACGCTATTATACAACACGGCAGAAAATATAACAAGTCAAAGCGGCGCGATTCGTATTTTGTTTGCGCTGCGCACAAAATGAGTGAAAAATGCACAAAAAAGAAGCGAAATCATCCCTGCCCCTTGACAAACGTTAACCGTTTCTTTTATAATCAATTTGATATTCTGTGCTATTGGGAGGACGTATAAGTGGGCTACAAAGAGACTGCCGACAAGGTGCTGGGAATGCTTAAGCGGGCGGACGGCAACGACCCTTCCCGCGGACACCTCACCATGAACAACTGGGAATGGCCCACCGGCGTCGCGCTTTACGGCATATACAAGACCTATCAGCTAAGCGGCGACACCAAGATACTCGATTATCTTACGTCCTGGTACGACGACATGCTTTCCCGTCCGGAAAAGCCCCACAAGAACGTAAATACCGTGGCTCCCGTGCTGGCGCTGACCTGCCTGTATCAGGAGACTAAAAACGAAAAATACCTGCCCGTGATAGAGGAGTGGCTGAGCTGGGTGCTTAACGAGATGCCGCGCACGGAGTACGGCGGGCTGCAGCACTGCACCGTATGGAACAAGCACTACCAGCAGCTTTGGTGCGATACCCTGTTCATGGTGGGGCTGTTCCTCGCCAAGGCGGGCGTGGTGCTGGGCAGGCAGGAGCTTGTCGAGGAAGCGGAATACCAGTTCCTCATCCACATCCGCTATCTGCAGAACAAGGTGAACGGGCTGTTCTACCACGGCTGGACCTTCGACAGGCGTCACAATTTCGCCGAAGCGTTCTGGGCGCGGGGCAACGCGTGGTTCACCGTGTCCGCCATCGAGCTTTACGACATCACCAAAAGCAACAGCGCCGCGATGCGCATGATAAAGAGCGCGTGGCAGGATCAGGCGCTTGCGCTGTGGAAATACCAGCGTGTAAACGGGCTGTACACCACGCTTATTGACGTGGAGGAGACCTACTGCGAGACCAGCGCCACCGCCGCCATCGCCTACGGCATATTAAAGGGCGTGAGGCTGGGCTGGCTGGGTCAGGAAGTATACGGCCCCATGGGCATGCTCTCCGCGCAGGCTGTGCTCGGTCAGATAGACGAGACCGGCGCGGTGCAGGGCGTGAGCGGGGGCACCGGTATGGGGCACAACCTCCAGCATTACAAGGATATAATCGTAACGCCCACCGCCTACGGCCAGGGCCTCACGTTCCTGATGCTTACAGAATTAATGCAAAGGGAATAGAAACCGGACTACAGGGCTTGCCGGCTTTGCCGGCCGGGCCTGGGATATATTAACAAGGCATCGTTATCCGAAAAGAGTTATCAGAAAGGTTGGATGCGCATGAGCACCAAAGCGATGGAGCGAAAAGCCGTGTACGGCAGCGGCGCGAAGTACTGGCGGACCCTGTTTTCCGAGGTCAAAAGGGACAAGTGGCTGTATCTGCTGCTGCTGCCCGGCCTGGTCTACTTCGTAATATTCAAGTACCTGCCCATGTTCGGGATCCTCATCTCGTTTGAGAACTACAACCCGTACACGGGCGTGCTGGGCAGCGCCTGGGTAGGCGTCAAGTGGTTCAGCTACTTCTTCTCATTCAAGACGTGGGTGGATTACCTTGTCAATACGCTGATCCTGAGTTTCATGAATCTGGTGCTGTATTTCCCGGCGCCGATCATCCTTGCGCTTTTGCTCAACGAAATGCGCTCGCTGCAGTATAAAAAGCTGCTGCAGACGCTTTTGTACGTGCCGCACTTCATTTCCATAGTTATCGTGGTCTCCATAACCTTCGTCATGTTCGGGCCCAGCGGCATAGTGTACAAGCTCACTCAGCAGCTGCTTGGGACCACCATAAACTACATGGGTTCTCCCAAAACCTTCCGCTGGATGATCATCGGACAGACCATCTGGAAGGAGACCGGCTGGGGTACCATAATCTTCCTTGCCGCGCTCACCAACGTGGATACCCAGCTGTACGAAGCCGCCATGGTGGACGGCGCCGGTCGTTTAAAGAGACTGTGGCATATCACCCTGCCCTCCATCCGCTCCACTATCGTGCTTATGCTCATACTGCGCATGGGCAGCGTGCTGGATACGGGCTATGACCACCTGATCCTTATGACCAACCCGTTAAACTACCAAGTCTCCCAAACCTTGGACGTGTTCGTATATCAGCAAGGTATCCAGGCGGGCCAGTTCTCTTACGCTTCCGCCATCGGTCTTATGAAGGCTGTGGTAAGCGTGAGCATGGTGCTGACCTCCAACAAGCTGGCGCACCTGCTAGGCGAGCAGGGTCTGTATTAGAAAGGAGGACTCTGTTATGGCACAGCAGACAGCAGTATTGGACAAGAAAACCAGGAAAAGGCTGGAAAGCTCGGGCCCGGTAGGCCAGCACTCCACCTTTGGCAGCAGGATGTTCGACGGTCTCAACTACCTGATAGTTTCCCTGGTGGCGATAACCACAATTCTCCCGTTCATATACATCATCGCCGCTTCCTTCGCGACAGAGTACGAGATCAACACCCGCCCGCTGTTCTTCTTCCCTCATGACGTGTCTTTCGGCGCTTACGAGTATATATTCTCTTCCAACAAGATACTGAGGGGTTTTGGCAACTCCGTGTTCATCACGGCTGCGGGCACGGCTATAAACCTGTTCTTCACCGTGACCATGGCATACGCCATATCCAAGCAGCGCTTGAGGGGCAGGAATTTCTTCCTGAACCTGGTCATTATCTCCATGTTCTTCTCCGGCGGCATGATCCCCGGTTACATCATAGTGGCCAATGTGCTGAAGCTTAAGAACACCTACTGGTCGGTGCTCCTGCCCGGCGCCATCAGCGCGTACAACATGATGATAGTCAAAAACTTCTTCCAGGGCATACCTCAGGAACTGGAGGAATCCGCATCCATAGACGGCTGCAACGACGTGGGCGTGCTGATAAAGATCGTGCTGCCGCTGTCGCTGCCCGTGCTTGCCACCTTCGGCCTGTTCTACGCGGTGGGTCACTGGAACAGCTACTTCTCCGCCATGATCTACATGACCGGCACTCCCGAAAAGTGGCCTCTGCAGGTACTGCTGCGCGAGATCATAATCCTGGCTACCGGCTCTGCGGGCGATATGTCCAACATGGACCCGGAATTCGTGAAACCCCCGGAGCAGTCGGTCAAGATGGCCGTTATCGTGGTGTCCACGGTACCCATCATGTGCGTGTACCCGTTCCTTCAGAAGTACTTCGTGAAGGGCGTTATGGTCGGCGCGCTGAAAGGCTGATCCCCGCACCGGATTGCGGTTTTACGGTCTACAGCCAAACAAGGTTATCCGCGGTGTGAACCGCTGTAAAAGATAACAAATCAAAAAGGAGGAAATCCTAATGAAGAAACTGGTTGCCCTTATGCTGGCGCTGGTGATGGCCCTGACCGCCATGAGCATTGCCATGGCTGAGGAAGAGCCCTTCGTAGTCACCGTGCTGCTGCCCCAGTTCCCCTCTGAGATCGATTTCCAGCAGGAGAACAACCCCATTTTTGACTACATCGAAGCCCAGACCGGCGTGAGACTGCAGATCAAGTGGGGTGCCAACGATCAGTACTCCACCATCTTCAACACCGAGCTGACCGATGACAACAAGGCCATGCTGATCTCCGCCACCGACGCGAAGGCCCCCGTGGTCGTCGACACCGCCAGGGCGGGCGGCTTCTGGGAGCTGACCGACTATGTGAAGGACGCCGAAGAGTATCCTTACCTGGCTGCCGGTTCCGCTGCCGTATATCAGAACATGTCCATCGACGGCAAGCTGTACGGTCTGCCCCGCGGACGTGCCTTCCCCCGCGGCGGTATCTACTACCGCTGGGACATCGCCAACGAGCTGGGCTTTGACAAGGCTCCCGAGACCATCGAAGAGCTGACCGAGCTGGCTGAGGCGCTGGCCACC
>JAEEGL014311515.1_pt1 | contig 26537 bp, 19 predicted proteins | sample 9134231 | NCBI WGS metagenome assembly JAEEGL01 (sample SAMN16246548, study PRJNA631951) | gut metagenome | biome: gut microbiome; feature: rumen; material: fiber-attached | host: Bos | place: Iran: Karaj | collected 2018-10 | reverse complement strand
GCAGGGGCAGTATCCGCCTGTCTGCTTCAAACCGTCTTTCACGATTTTGACGACTTCTTCATCCGGATTCAATGTGATTTTCATAAAAATCACGCTTTCCACAGACTATGCAGATTGCAATAAGCATATACTGCAATCACTTCATCATCCGGAGCGACGTAGAATGTTGCTTCAGGCTTATCCAAAGGCGTCAGGACTTTGCGCTGATTCCCGTTTTTCGTCTGGATGGAGATCCATTCAATGTAATGCTCGGCGACCATGGGATGTTCGATAGAGCCCACTTTGACCAGAACAGTACCGTCTTTCTTTTCGTAAACAGGGACATGTTTCTCGAGCGACGCGTCGGTTGTACCCGGTTCGATACGCTCCATTTTTTCGCCGCAGCACATGAGCGGCACACGAGTGCCTTTGACGATGGCCACGATCTGACCGCAATGCCTGCATCTGTAAAAAATCATTTCCATAATGGTTCTCCTTTTCAGGTTTTTCTATTTTAATCGTACACAAAGAAACGTGTTCTGTCAAGTGGTTTTTTCTGCAAAAAATCTTGATGTTTTGACAAATGCTTTCGTTTTTTTGGTATACTAGAGATAAGTTCAGTTTGTTTCGAAAAACGGAGGTTTTCTATGTCCAGCCACTCGCCGATCGATCCGGAGGATTATATGGAACCCAGATGCCTTTTGTGCGACGAACCGTACGGGAAAGAACCCGAGGTCCGTTCCGTTCCGCAGCAAAGGATCATCCAAAAAGTCGATGAGTACATGAGCCGCAGAGATTATGCAGGTGTCGAGCGTCACCTGCTTTATTGGCTGGAAGAAGCCAGACTCGGACATGACGAACGAGGCGAACTGCTGGTGGAAAACGAACTGATCGGTCATTACAGAAAAGTCCTCGACCGGGACAAGGCGCAGATCCACATCCGGAATGCGCTGGCCCTTTTGGACAGACTTGGCTTTGAAGGCTCGATTTCTTCCGGGACCACATACACCAATTGCGCCACCGCCACGCACGCCTTCGGGGATTATGAAAAGGCGCTTTCCCTTTTCGAAAAAGCGAAAATAGTCTACGAAAGCGTCCCCCGGACAGATCCCTCCCTGCTTGGAGGCCTTTATAATAACATGGCGCTCACGGAAAGCGCACTGGGTCACTATGACAGATCGTCCGAACTCTATGCTCAGGCGATCCGGACGATGGAACACGTTCCAGGCGGCGAACTCGAGCAGGCGATCACTTATCTTAATATGGCGGATACGGCCGAAGCGAGATACGGTGCGGAAGCCGCCGAAGCGCAGATCTACGGCTGGCTGGACGTTGCGGAATCCAAACTGCTGGAATCCAAAGCGCCAAAAGACGGCTATTATGCTTTTGTCTGTGAAAAATGCGCGCCGTCATTTGAAAAATACGGTTATTTCCAAACGGCAAAAGAACTGAATCGGAGGGCATCTGAAATCTATGCAAGGGATTGAATTGGCAAGGGACTACTTTGATGCCTACGGAGAAGATATGCTGAAATCGTTTCCGGAGGCGCTTCCCCATCTGGCCGTCGGGCTGGTCGGTTCAGGGTCCGAATGTTTCGGTTTCGACGACGATATCTCGCAAGATCATGATTTCGAACCGGGTTTCTGCATTTTTTTGCCTGATGAAACTATCGTGGACAGGAAAACGGCCTTTCAGATCGAACGGGCCTATGCCAAACTGCCCCGGTCGTTCATGGGTCGGGAAAGACTGAAGATCCAGCCGGTAGGCGGTCCCAGACACGGCGTGATACGGATCGGAGATTTTCTATCGGACAGAATCGGAAAGACAACTCCGGACCTCTCCTTGAGAGACTGGATCTCTCTTCCGGAACAGTCTCTGGCAGAATGCACCAACGGCAGTCTGTTCTTCGATCACGAAGGGCTCTTTTCCGCCGTCCGGGAAAAACTGCATTATCTGCCCGAGGACGTCCGGCTCAAAAAGCTAGCCGGGTGTCTTCTTCTGATGGGACAGTCGGGTCAGTATAACTACGCCAGGTGCCTGAAACACGGTGAAACCGGCGCCGCTCAACTGGCGCTGTTTGAATTTGTTCAAAGCGCGATCCATGCGGTCTTCCTGCTGAACCGGGTCTATCTTCCTTATTATAAATGGTCTTTCAAGGCGTGCTCCGTCCTCAAATACCACAGCGATCTAGTTCCTCTGTTCGAGCTGTTGATCGAAACCGGGAACGAACCTGAACAGGCAGAAGAAAAGCAGGCTATTATTGAATCCATCGCGTCCGATATCATCGATTCTTTACATGAGGCGGATCTCACCGAAGCGATCTGCCAAGATCTCGAAAAGCATGCCTATTCCGTCCATGACAGGATCACGGACGCAGAACTCAGAAACATGCATATCCTGGCCGGAGTTTAGGAGGTTTTATATGGAACTGCACGGACTGCAAAAAATGACTCTTCTGGATTTTCCGGGGCATGTCGCCTGCACGGTTTTCCTCGGGGGCTGTGATTTCCGATGCCCTTTCTGCCACAATTTTGAATTGATCGACGGAACCGAAAAGCCCTTGATGAGCGATGAAGTATTTTTCAAATTTCTGAACAAGCGGCACGGCTTGCTCGACGGTGTGGCGATCACGGGCGGAGAGCCCTGTCTGCATAAAGACCTCCCGGCTTTCCTGAAAAGGATCAAAGAAATGGGTTTCCTGACTAAGCTGGACACGAACGGTTATCATCCTGAGTTGCTGGAATCGATCCTTTCCTCGGGTCTGACCGATTATGTGGCCATGGACATCAAGAACAGCGAGGACCGGTACGGAGAGACCTGCGGGGTGACCGGACTGGATCTGGCCAGGATTCGGAAAAGCATCCAACTGCTCATGGATTCGAATGTCGATTTTGAGTTCCGGACGACCGTCGTCGAAGAGTTTCACGACGTGGAAGATTTTGAAAAAATCGGACGGATGATCCGGGGAGCGAAGCGCTATTTCCTGCAATGTTTTACGGATCGTGAATCGGTCCCGTTCGGCAATTTACATGCCCCGTCCAAAGAAAAACTGGAGGCGTGCGCACGGGTCGTAAAGCCCTATGTAGAACAAGTCAATTTACGGGGTGTCGAATGACATCCCGTTTTTCCATGTTTTTCCAAAAAATCAACATATTGATTATTTTTTGATTAATTTTCATTTTTTAACACAATATATTGATTTATCCCTTGACATTCATTTTGGGGTCATATATAATGTCTAATGCACTCTCGTAAATCGGAAACGTGTAATATATACATTATATCAAGGAGAATAACATGTACCAAGTTGTCAAGCGTGACGGCAAAGTCGTTGATTTCAACATATCCAAAATCAGCGCTGCCATCACAAAAGCTTTTGAAGCCATCAACAAGCAATATCATCCCAGTGTCATCGACCTCATTTCCCTTCATGTCACCGCGGATTTCGAAAATAAAATCGTCAATGACAAGATCACTGTCGAAGAGATTCAGGACAGCGTCGAAAAGGTCCTGTCCGAATCCGGCTATGCAGATGTGGCCAAAGCCTACATCCTGTACCGCCGTCAGCGCGAGAAGGTCCGCAACGTCAATTCCGCTCTGCTGAACTACAAAGACATCGTCAATAACTATCTGAAGATCAACGACTGGCGTGTGAAAGAAAACTCCACGGTCACCTATTCCGTGGGAGGTCTGATCCTTTCCAATTCGGGTGCTATCACAGCCAACTATTGGTTGAGCGAAGTCTACGACGATGAAGTCGCCGAAGCTCATCGCAGTTCTGCGATCCACCTTCATGACTTGTCCATGCTGACCGGCTATTGCGCAGGTTGGAGCCTGAAGCAGTTGATTCAGGAAGGATTGGGCGGCGTGCCGGGCAAGATCACTTCTTCTCCCGCGAACCATTTGTCCACCCTCTGTAACCAGATGGTCAACTTCCTTGGTATCATGCAAAACGAATGGGCCGGTGCACAGGCGTTCTCCTCCTTTGATACATATCTGGCTCCTTTCGTAAAAGTGGATAACCTGACTCAGAAACAGGTCAAACAATGTGTCCAGTCTTTCGTTTACGGCGTCAATACACCCAGCCGTTGGGGCACCCAGGCTCCTTTCTCCAACATCACGCTGGACTGGGTCGTCCCGAACGACCTCAAGAATCTTCCTGCCATCATCGGCGGCCGTGAAATGGATTTCACGTACGGCGACTGCCAGAAAGAAATGGATATGGTCAACAAGGCCTTCATCGAGATCATTATCGAAGGCGACGCGAACGGACGCGGTTTCCAGTACCCGATCCCGACCTATTCCATCACCAGAAACTTTGACTGGAGCGAAACGGAAAACAACAAGCTGCTGTTCGAGATGACAGCCAAATACGGTACTCCTTACTTCTCCAACTACATCAACTCCGATATGGAGCCGAGCGATGTCCGCTCCATGTGCTGCAGACTGAGACTGGATCTTCGTGAACTGAGAAAGAAATCCGGCGGTTTCTTCGGCTCGGGCGAATCGACAGGTTCTATCGGCGTCGTGACCATCAACATGCCGAGATTGGCTTATCTCTCCGCCGATGAGAAAGACTTTTACGCCCGTCTGGACAAATTGATGGACATTGCCGCCCGCAGTCTGAAGACAAAGCGCACGGTCATCACGCAGCTCCTGGATCAGGGTCTGTATCCTTACACGAAACGCTATCTCGGAACATTTGAGAATCACTTCTCCACCATCGGTCTGGTCGGCATGAATGAGGCTTGTCTCAATGCCAAGTGGATCCGCCAGGATCTGACCAACGAGGCGGCTCAGCGCTTCACCAGAGACGTGCTGAACCACATGCGTGAACGCCTCTCGGATTATCAGGAAATGTACGGCGACCTCTACAATCTGGAAGCCACGCCGGCAGAATCCACGACCTACCGTTTCGCCAAACACGACACCGAAGAGTTCCCGGATATCATCACCGCGAACATGAACGGCACGCCGTATTACACAAACTCCTCTCACCTCCCGGTCAGCTTCACGGAAGACGTATTCTCCGCTCTGGATATTCAGGACGATCTGCAAACTCTCTACACATCCGGAACCGTTTTCCACGCATTCCTCGGCGAGAAACTGCCCGATTGGAAATCCGCAGCAAATCTGGTTCGGAAGATCGCAGAAAACTACAAGCTGCCTTACTACACCATGTCTCCGACCTATTCCGTGTGCAAGAACCACGGCTATCTAACCGGTGAACAGACCAAGTGCCCGCATTGCGGAGAAAAGACTGAAGTTTACAGCCGGATCACAGGTTACTACCGTCCCGTCCAAAACTGGAACGACGGCAAAGTTCAGGAATATAAGGACCGCAGGGTTTACAATATCGGACATTCCAAACTGACACATACCGGACCTAACCCCGCTCCCGTCGATAAACCGGCTCAGGAAGTCTGTGCCTGCAATGAAACCGTGGAAGAGCCCAATGGGATCCTCCTCTTCAAGACCATGACCTGTCCGAACTGCAAAGCTGCCGCAGCCTTGCTGGACAAAGCAGGTATTTCCTACCGCGCCCTCAATGCCGATGAGGAAGCCGAGTTGGTCGGGCAATACGGCATACGCCAGGCACCGACATTGGTCGTACCCAAAGCGGACGGAACCTTTGACAAATTCAAAGGAGTCTCCGAGATCAAAGGGTGGATCAATTCCCTCGCGGCAAAAGCCGTCTGATAAACGATTTGGCAGGCAGGAATTCCAAAAGAGTTCCTGCCTGTACTTTCCAAGGAGATTTTTGCGATGCATGATATCATCATAGTTGGCGGAGGACCGGCCGGCATGACTGCCGCGCTCTATGCCCAACGCAACGGAAAAACCGCTCTCGTTTTTGAAAAAACGGGATTCGGCGGTCAGATCACTCACTCCCCCAGAATTGAAAACTACCCGGGCACTCTTTCGATGAGCGGTAATGAACTCGCTGATAAGATGCTGGAACAGATCCTTGCGCAGGGTGCCGAGATCGAGTTTGAGACCGTAACGTCTGTCACGGAAGAAAACGGGCTCAAGATCGTCAAGACGGAAGAAGGCGGCCGCTATGAAGCCAAAGCCGTGATCATCGCCACAGGCGTGAAGCACAGAATGCTGGGGCTTGAAAACGAGGATCAATACATAGGCGAAGGCATATCTTTCTGTGCCGTTTGCGACGGTGACTTTTACAAAGGAAAAACAGTCTGTGTCGCAGGCGGGGGCAACTCCGCTTTGCAGGAAGCTATCCTTCTGTCGGAAAAATGCAAAGAAGTCATCATTCTCCAGGATCTTCCCAATCTGACGGGAGAGCAGAGGCTTCAGGACATCTTGAACGTCCGGCCCAACGTCCAAATCAGAACGAGCGTCAAAATCGACAGTTTGATCACCCAGAACGACGCGATCACGGGATTGAATATCTCCTCCCGTATCGACGGATCAAAAGATTCTGTCGGTTGCGACGGATTGTTTGTCGCCATCGGTCTGATCCCTGAAAACGAGTCATTCAAGAATCTTGCGGATCTGAATGCGTATGGGTATTTCGATTCTGATGAGCAATGTACGACGCGGACCCCCGGTATTTTTGTGGCCGGCGACTGCAGAAGCAAACGCATCCGCCAGATCACGACCGCTGTTTCCGACGGAGCCACAGCCGCTTTGGGAGCATGCCTTTATATCGACAAACTTGTGGACAACAAGTAAATCATTTCCAAGCGGAAGGCAGGTTCGTTCCTGCCTTCTTTGCTATTTTCGATCCGAAAAACAGCTAGCATGATAGCATACAAGTGATCGTGGGAAACTTGCATTAACTCTTGCCCTTGATGACCTGACAGGTCCGTTTCTTTCAGTATATCTGTCAAACATCTTGACAAGTGCTTGAAAATGAAACAGAAATCTGCTATAATGACACTGGGTAAATCCCAAAAAAGGGAGGATATTTAAATATGAAAAAACTATTATCATTAGTAATTGCACTAATTATGATCGTTTCAGTTGCAGCTCTGGCCTCTTGCGGAAAATCTGAACCCACCAGTTTTGCTACTCCGGAAGAGCATTTGACATATGTTTGGGCCAAACAAGTCAACCAGTCATCAGATGCTGCTTTGGATCAGTACGAAGAAGCCCGCACCAGTTTGACCGGTGCAAAAATGACGACTGAAGTCAAGGTCACCCTTGGCGAAGGTTTGAAGTCCATGCTCAAAGAGATGGTTGATCTTGATTCTATCAACAGCCTCTCCTACAAATTTGAGTCCAACGCAACTCTCGAAAAGAACGCAGGCGACGCCACGCTCTTCGTAAACGACAAAGAAGTCCTGAACGGTTCGTTCGTCTTTGATGCAACCGAAGGCACCGTTTTTGCAAAAGTTCCTGCCCTCTACAAGGACTACTTCAAAATCGTTTTAAACGACCAAAGCGAATCCGGCATTGATCTTGAAGATTTCGATCTCTCATCCGATATGGATGTTGAAGTCTTTAAAGATCTGCTGAACGCTCTGCCGACAGAAGATCAGCTGAAAGATCTGGTCGCTAAATATATCGTTACCGCTTTGGACTCTCTGAAGGGTGTGACTGAAGAAGAAGGCGACTATACCGTTGACGATATCACAGTGAACGCCAAGATGGTCAAAGTCAAGATCACCGCTTCAACTGTTCTGGATATTGCTAAAGATATCCTGACAAAAGTCAAAGAAGACAAGGATATCAAGTCCATCGTGGACAAAATCGGCGAAGCCACCAAAGAAAAAGAACCCGGCGATGCCTATAAAGAATTCCAGAATGCCATCGATAAGGCTCTTCAGAGTATTGAAAACACCCGGAAGGATGTCGATGAAAACGTAGCTATCGATCTGCTCTTCGTCACCAATGAAAAGAACGAGATGCTGGCTATCGAAGCCGAGGCTACCGAATCTGACGGAGCCAAGTCCACTTTCCGGATGGCAAGTCTGGACAAAGACGGCAAATATGTGATCGATGTCAGCGCGACTTCCCGCTCCATGGATATGGCAATCCAATCCAAAGGCGTTAAATCCGGCGACAAACTCACAGGTCCTGTAAAGATCCTTTCCAACAAGGATGAGGTTTTCTCATTCAATATCAAAGACTTTGATATCGAAGCCCTCAAGAACGGGACGTTCTCCGGCGCTATCGTGATTCCGTCCGAACAGATTCAGAAACTGTTGAGAAAGACTCAGCAGTCCGGCTCTTCCGGCATGGATATGAGTGGCATGATTGTGGCTGTTCTCGGCACATATGATATTACGATCGAAGGAACCGCAACTGCAAAAGATGTAAATCTGACTCTTTCCATGGCGAATGCACAGCAGTCGTTCGCTTCAGTTCAATACAAAGCTTCCGTCTCCGGAAAGCCCAATATTCCTTCACCCAAGGCTGACAAGACCGCTGAAGATGTCATGTCTGATCCGAATGCGATGACTAATTTTGCGGATAACCTCAAAGCCAACCTGAAAGACGCCGGTGTGTCAGACCGTCTGACCGATCTCCTGACAGAATCACTGGGCGGCATGATGGGCGGATATGAAGAATTTGGCGATCCTACAGGTGCCTGATTCAAAAATCATCCGCAACAAGATAAGGAGCACCGCTCCTCATAACAGATAACCGAAAAGGGCGTGAAACCTGAAATGATTCAGGGGACACGCCCTTTTGCTATTTGGTTTGCAGATTGGAAAGAGGACTGTCTATCCCGATACTGCCCTGCTCTATTTGTTGCTCAATGATTCTTCCAGCAATGCAAAATAGGTATAAGGATCTACAACTGTGATCGTTTTATCCGGCATTAACTGCTTCAGTTTCTCCACGCATGTGATCACATAAGTCGGAGTGACCCATACGACCCTGCTCATCATAAACGTGGCATGACCGGGTCTCAACCGTTCCTTGATACCTCCTACCAATGAACGCGCGCATTCGTCCTCATCCAATCGATCGAAATAATTGTAGATCGGATCCATCACGAGTCCGGTCTTACTGTCAATATGCTGATATAACGGAGTACCTGTTCCCCGTCTCAACTGATTGGAGATCAGCATGCCTACGCCTCCGGGAGAATACTGAGCCAAAAAGCCGGTGGATGTCGTGGAAGGCGCCTGGTAGTCCCAAATATCTGCGGCAATGGACATATCTGTCAATGCGAAATATTTGCGGTGCTGAGCCACATAGTCGGGCCACTTTCCTTCCGCTACCCGGCTTGGATTATACCAGCCTGCGCCTCCGTTAGCCACAAAATAATCATTCGCCGTCGCATTACGATAGGCAGATTCGATCAAATCAGGATAATCGTCTAAAAGATTCGGATTGACCGCCCATGCAAGAGGAATGTCTCCTCTGGCACTGTCATGCCAGTTGTCATAGAACTTAGTATAAAAAGATCCTGCAGCATCATAGTCTCCCATGATCATCAGCAAGTAGACATGATCTTCATCATCGACCAGATCGATCATCTCTTTCGGTCTGTTCTGCTTCAAAGGAGCAGCCAGTTCATAATTCTTATGGACTGTCCGGTTGCATGCAGATTCAGTTACCGGATTCCAAAAACAACCGTAAGGAGTAAATGTATAAACGACTTCCCATTCCACATGTGTCGGTTTATATTGTGAGGTGAATGATTCGTCATTCCCGCTGTCAGAATACTTTTTTGAATTATAGAACCCGTCGACTTCGGTCAGCTGATCATCGTCTCTTTGCGAACTGAGTGATTTCAGAATCAAAAGATAAGTATTGTAATCCGTCCCCAACGGCTGTGTCAAATCATCTTTCGGAGCTTCATCCTGCCATATGGAAAGATCGTAAACAAAGCCTTTGTGGAAAATAGCCTTGTCTCTGGGAACGAGATATCTGACGTTTCCGCTCTCTCTGGCAAAACACGAGTCTTCGAAAGAAAAAACATGTGTCACCGAGCATTTGCCCGTGTCCAGATATTCACGGATCATCCAACGGTAAACATCGTTTTTGACGCTTCCCGTTTCAGTTCCGTCAAATTTGCCGATCAGCGTGATCACTTTCAATTGGTCAGAAAGACTGGTTTTATATTTTGTATACTGGTCCTGCGTCATGATCACCGCATCTTCAACACCGGCAATCGTCGTAGCCGCATTCAAGGTGGCTGGGATCTTCGGATCCCAAAGGACTATGGCTTTCAGATATGGACTGACCATTTCCAGAAGATTTGTAAATCCGGAAATAGGCGTCTGGTCAAAAGTGCCGATCCAGTCCTCTTTCAAATACTGTTTCGTATAGTTGATCTGCCCTGAAATCAGATAGATCTTTTCCCCTTCGTGTTCCCTGTTATAGAGTCCCTGCAAACCGACGACCGTGGCACACATATCATACTTGTCATTTTTGCCTTCATCCAGCTTATATGTGTACAAGGTGCTGGCCGGAAAGAAGTATTCCAGTTCTGCAGGGATCTCAGGCTTGGCATTTTCGATCGTCAGATAGTGGCTGACGAACCACTCGCAAGCCATGGCCGACAAGTGATCGCTGGTGCCCACAATGATGACCTTGGTGCCCTGGATTTTGACACCGTATCCGTTTTGCGGAAATGTTGAAAGGAAACCCGCTGTCTCCTGACGGTTCGTTGAACCGATCAGGAATTCGTATTCCGTCTCGGGAAAATAGGCTTTTCCGGTCCGATCCACGTAATCTGTTCCGATTTTCAGTGTCGCTCCCGTCAACGATTCGATCGCTCTTTTGAGTGCGATAGACGCATTCGTCAGTTCGTCAGACGAGATATCTGCCCGAACAATCTGAAAAACGGCTTGTCCGTCTTCGACCAACGAGATCATCGGCCCATCGTACGCGGTTTCGCTGAACGATTCAGATTCACTATCGCGGTCACCTGAAACGTCGTCTCCGCAGCCCGTGAAAACCGACAGCAAGAGCAGCATCAGCAGCGTCAGCGATACCGTCAATAGCAATCGGCGAAAGATAATTCGTTTTCTCATAAAAAGGCCTTTACTTCTGCCGGATCAGTCACCGTCGGACGGTGTGGACGGAGACAGGATGACTGAACTCACATTCCCGTCGCTGACGTAATAAGTCGGCAATACGCCGTTCCAGGCTTCCACGTAGTAATAGGTCATCAGATTCTGCGTTCCGACCTGAAGTTCTGCTTCCGTCACTTCGGATCCGTCCGGCTTGATCAGCCTGTTGGTGCCATTTTCTTCAGCGACAACCGTCCAGCCGTTGATCGATGCCAGGCGCTGCAAAGCGATGGCGGCTTCTTTTTTGCCCTGATATTCCGCGCTGTCTGCAGAGATCTGAGCTACTTCCTTATCGGCCTGTGCCTGGATCTTGGCAACTTCAGCGGATGCATTTGCATCGATTTTGGCACGCTGGGCGGCCTGCTCGGCCTCCATCGTTTTCTGTTCCTGTTCGGTCGTGGCTTTCAGTTTGTTCTGAACGGCGACCTGTTTGGCTTCGACGGCATTAGTGAATTCATCGGTGAAATCCATGTCTTCGATAGCCGTTGAAACAAGCTCGATATTGTATTTCAGCAGTTGCTCGCTCAGCAGTGCTTCGATTTCGGTCGCCAGCTTGTCACGGTTCGAGACCAGACTTTCAGCCGTATAGTGCGCCATGATCGTCTTGACGGACTCGGCCACGTTCGGCGTGATCACCGTATCATAATAATCCGGACCCACCACGCGGTAGATGTCCTGCGCATTGGATTTGGAGATTTGATAGTTCAGTGTGTATTTGCACATGACCTCCTGGATATCTGAAGAGAAACAGCTGAGTTCAACTGTGGATTTTTGAACACGGTTGTCCATTTCCACGACAGAATTCCAGGGTGCCTTGACGTGGACACCGCTGTCGAACGTATAGTTTTCGACACGTCCGAAGGTGGTCACAACTCCGGTGTGTCCGGTGTCGACGGACACAAAGACAGATGAGATCACCATGATGATGCCGACAACGGCGGCGCCTATGCCTCCGATAAGCATCAAAAGGCCGCTTTTCTTTGCAGGTTTGCCGTTAACAACGACGCCTGAATTTCCTACCTTTTTGCGTGCCAGAATGAGAAGCACCGCAACACCCAAAATAATGACACCGGCAATAAAGCTTGTCATAAAAACTCCTTTCTTCGAAAATACCGGAATCAAACGAAAAAACGAAGATTCCGGCATTATTCAAATTCAAATCAATTCAATGATGTCAACCTATCACGGAGCGGTTGCATAGTCCGCAGGGAGATAGCCATATGTCTTCAGCCAGTTGTAGTAGATGACGTACGGAGTATAGTAGTTGATCGTCTGACGGATGATCTCATTGCCGTCTTTATCTGTTTCGATATCTTTTTCTTCAGTCTCGGTTTCGATCGGGTTGCCCTCGTCATCCGTTTCAACAGGCGTTTCGTCTGTGAATGAACTGTCTGTGATCTTCTTGATATTGGCATTGCTGGTCTTCGTCAAAGTCTTCTGCAAACTCTTCACCAGCGTTTCGAGCGAATCGTAATCTTCGCAGGCCTGGAGCTGATTCCATGTCTTGACCGAGAGGTCGGAAATAGCCTTGATCAGCGTTTCGTCCAAAGCCTGATAGGTCCCGTATTTTTCACTCTTCTCGGGATCCTTTTCGTCGATCACGGGATCGACCCATTTCAATTCTTTGTCGAAGCTGAAGCCGTACAGCGGATTCAATACGGCCACCCGGTTCTGCTCTTTGGCAATATCCCACACGTCATCAGCCATCCCTTCTTCGGGGTATGCGATGAAGCAGTTACCGGTCTGCTTGATGTTCATCATATAGTCATGGTTGAGTCTTTCCAGTCTGCCTTCGGAGTTCAGCGAGTAATGCTTGCCCTGAACACCGTACTGAAGGAGGTTTCTGAACGTGCTGTCCGTGTTCAGATACGTAATGATATCCATACTTCTGGAAAGATTGGAGGTGTATGCGGAGACTGCAAACATGTTGCCGTAAACGTCTTCCTCAGAAACTTTCGGATATCCGACCGTGACCACGTAATAGTCATCCGAATAGGACTCTTTCAGGGACTGGTCGCCTGTCACGAACGACACGGCAGCCTTCTGTCCTTCAGCCGGTTCGCCGAAGTAATTGGAGAATTTGTATTCGGCAAGCGTCAGGAAGTTTTCGACATACGTTTTATCGGTGAACAAGGAATTGAACTCCAGAACGGTCTTACCACGGCTGATCGTCGACAAATCCTTGTAAGCATACCCGATGACGGAGAAGTCGCCTGTGACGTTGTAGGAATGATGTGTAACGCCTTCGACAACGGATTCATCTCCGTAATCCGAGACGGCGATATCCCAATAGTACGCCAGGTCACCCATGCAATATTCATAGGTCGCATTGATCGGAAGCACTTCCGGACGATATTGTTTGACGTCATACAGGAAATCTTTCAGATCCATGATGGTCTTGACCGAAGAGATCTCCGCTGTGTAGTACAAAGAGTCGTAAAGCTCTTTATCCACAAGCATGTATGTGTACTGACCGATGGTCGAGTTGTTCGGAATACCGTAGACCGTGCCGTTATAGGAGGCGGCGGACAGCAAGGAAGAAGAGACATAACTTCTCAGTTTCTTGGAGGAACCGCTCAATTCGCCCGTCAAGCCGGACAGCCATCCGTTTGTGATATATTCCTGATATTTATCGTAGCCTTTGTCAGAACCGAGCGTGCCCAGGAACAGGATGTCGACCTGCGTATCGGAAACGTTCGGATATCTGGTGACGGTCACGCCGTACTCGTTCGTCTCGGTGGCCAGTGTTTCAGATTCGGTTTCGCTCTCTGTCTCAGTAGCAGTGTCCGTAGACTTGCCTTTATTCTTTTTAGCTTCAGCAGCCTTTCTGGCCTGCTCTTCGTTTTGCGCGAGCAGATCATCGAGCGTTGCATAATATTCGTCTTCTGTCAGGAAAATCAGTTTCAGCTGGGTTTTGAACTCAGCTTTCGTCAACTTATTGATTTCATCACTGACAAGTTGCTTCGCTTCATCAGTAGTTTGCTCATCCGTCACAACATACATTGTCAACGTCATGGCGCTTTTGCTGGCATCTTCGGCCATGTCATCGACTGCCTCTTCGTCGGTCTTCTTTCCGCATCCTGCGAGAAGAACGGCAGACAACAAAAGCAGCAGGCAAAGAGCAAGACTCAATATCTTTTTCATTATCGACCTCCATAAGTGGTAAATGTGCTAAAAAGCACACGGAATCAGCCAACGTCTATTGTACCCGAGATTGGGCACAATGTCAAGTATATTAAGGTACATAATATTATGGATATTTAATCCAAGAAGCCTTTCAGGTGTTTCGCACGGCTGGGATGCTTGAGTTTCCGGATCGCCTTCGCTTCGATCTGACGAATACGTTCACGGGTGATGTCAAACTGTTTTCCGACTTCTTCCAGCGTGCGCGTCTTGCCGTCATACAGACCAAATCTGAGTTTGATGACGTCTGCTTCCCTTTCGCTCAGGGTCTGAAGCTGTTTCTCGATCACTTCCCTGAGGATCGCCGCCGTGGCCGCGTCTGCGGGAGCCGGCGTTTCTTCATCCGGGATGAAATCGCCCAGATGGCTGTCCTCTTCTTCACCGATCGGGGTCTCCAGGGAAACGGGATCCAGCGCGATCCGCATGATCTCGCGGACTTTATCCGCACTCATACCCATCTTTTCACCGATCTCCTCAGCCGTAGGCTCACGTCCGAGTTCCTGGAACATCTGGCGGCTGTAACGGGAGACCTTGTGGATAGTTTCGACCATGTGCACGGGGATCCGGATAGTCCTGGCCTGATCCGCAATGGCTCTGGTAATGGCCTGACGGATCCACCACGTCGCATAGGTCGAGAACTTATAACCTTTGGAAATATCGAATTTTTTGACGGCTCTCATCAGGCCCAGATTGCCTTCCTGGATCAGATCCAGAAAAGTCATGCCACGCCCGGCGTGTCTTTTGGCAATATTGACGACCAAACGGAGATTAGACTCGACCAGCTCGTCTCTGGCCTTTTTTCGCACTTCTTCGGGCTGCTCCGGATCAGACATGATCGCAGCGATCTCAAACTCGCGTTCCGGTGACAGCAGTGGGATCCGGCCGATCTCCTTCAGATAAAGTCTGACGGGGTCATCGACAGGAAGTCCTTCCGACTTGAGTGCGCGGGCCATCTGCTTTCCGTCTCCGTCGAGAGCCGAAGCATCTTTTTCCAGCTCCAGTTCCTCGCGTGCCAGATCTTCGGGATTCGGGCTGTCGATCTTATCTAAATCCAAATTTCTGTCCAACACGGACAGATCGTATGCGGAGGGGTCCAAATCGTATGCTGAGAATTTGGCCTTTCCTCCCTGTTTACCTTTGGTGTTTTTGTCGTCATCAAAGAGCAGATCTTCGTATTCGGCGCTCTGATTCAGCAAATCATCAAATTCATTTCCGTTCAGTCTGGACAGGGTATCATCTGTATCCATACCAACACTCCCTCGTATTATTTGTTTTGATCGGATTCTTCGGCGGTTTTGCTTTTCTCTCTGGCAGCTGCCAGCCAGGTGTCAAAATCCGCATTCCCGCTCCGGGCCTCTTCCCTGATCTCCTTCAGTTTCGCGACGCATTCCCTGAAAATCGGGAAAGAATTGGAAAGTTCTTTCCGTTTATGCATGCACATGGTCAATCGGCCCATCTCTTCGCTTGTACAAGCTTCACCTAAAAGGGCAAACTCAAAGCCGAATTCTTCACCTTGCAATTGCATGATCGCGGAAAAAGCGCGTTTTCCGAATTCTGTCACGAAATCTTCTACGGAAAGGTCCACCTGTTTTTGATAGACCAGGTTCCTGTAGGAATCATCGAGCAGAAGCATTCCGATGATGTTTTCTTCTGTATAAATGGCGGCCAGATCGTCGCTGCCCGTTCCATGATACCGGTCGCCGTAACGGTTGACCTCCTGGATAGCGGACTGCTTATCTTTGGCCCTTTTGCCTTTGTCTTGTTTTTTGATCTTTTCAGATACGGCCTCGGTCAATGTTTGAACCGTGACATGGAGCCTTTTCGAAGCCTCGCGGATATAGACTTCCCGTTCGATGGGAGAATAGTATCCGGCGATCAGCGTGCTGACGTCGCTGGCTGCTTTCACCCGCCGCTCAGGCTGATTCAGATCGTATTGAGCCAGGATCGAATCCAGTTTGAATTCAAATCCGCTTTTGGTCTCCTTCAGTGCCGAGACCAGTCTGTCTTTTCCGAATTTTTGCAGATATTCGTCCGGATCTTTGGCACCGTCCAGTTTCAATACGCGGACTTCGAGCCCGACTTCGCTCAGGATCCGCATGGCTTTTTCATCCGCTCTCTGCCCGGCCGCATCGCTGTCGTACAGAAGCGTGCATTTTTTGACGAATCTGGTCAGCATCCTTGCATGTTCCGGAGTAATGGCCGTGCCCAACGTCGCTACGGCGTTCGTGATCCCTGCCGAGTGCAGAGCGATCACGTCCATATAGCCTTCGCAAAGGATCATGGTGTCCGAACCGCTGTCTTTGGCATAATTGAGCGCATAAAGCGTCTTCATTTTTTTGAAAGCCGGCGTATCCGAAGAGTTCAGATATTTGGGCAACGAGTCATCCATGACACGTCCGCCGAAAGCGACCACCCGTTTGGATGTGTCGATGATCGGAAACATCAACCTGTTTCGGAACAGCGCCCTGACAGGTCCGTCTCCGAACGTCTGATCCCGGTCGATATATCTGGCCAGAAAGCCCTGGACCATCTCTTCGGACGTATAGCCCTTTTCGGTCATGTACCGGATGAATACGTTTCCGTCCTTGGGCGCGAATCCCAGTCCAAAACGCCGGATGGAAGCGTCCGTCATGTGCCTTTTGTTTTTGACATAATCCATGCCGGAAGATCCGAGCGGACCGTACAGGATGTTGCGGAAAAATCTGGCGGCATCCACGTTCATGGCATATAGCCTTTCTCTGGATACCATCTTTCTGGGCTCATAAGATCCTGTATCTTCAGGGATCCGGACACCAGCCCTATCCGCAAGAAAGCGAAGCGCATCCTGATAGTCCAGCGCCTCGATCCTCTGAATAAATGTGATGATGCTTCCTCCGACGCCGCATCCGTAACAATAAAAGCTATTGTCATCTGGATAGACCGTGAAGGAAGGAGTTTTTTCACTGTGGAAAGGACAGCAGGCCGTGTAGTTGGAGCCTGCCCTTTTCAACTGGACATAACTGCCGATAATATCCACCGCCGAACTGCGGTTTTTCACTTCTTCCACATATTGGCGCGGAATCATCGACGGCCTCCTCAGCGGTGTGCGCGAACGCACGAATGAATAGGTACATATAAACCCAAAGTATATTATACACTATTTTCCGGCTTTCGTTCCATCCTGAATCCATTTTTTTCGATTTTTATCCGTGCATTTGATAATTCGGACATTCTCAACTCAAATCGTTGCGTGAGATCCCCGGGAATGGCTATCCGGATAATCACGGATTCTTCAAATCGGGTCTCATCGACGATCGCATAAAAGCCGGGCAATTCCTTCACCACTTTTTGATAATCCGAGTAAGTGCAGGAGACAGTCATCTCCTGAAAAGGCTCGTAAACTGCGATGCCTGCAGCCTCGAGTGCTTCATGGGCGGACCGGGTGTAACAGCGGACCAGTCCTCCGGCACCCAAAAGCGTGCCGCCGAAATAGCGGGTCACGATCACAACCGCGTTCGTCACAGCCTTTTTTTTGATCGCTTCCAGTACCGGGACTCCGGCAGTGCCCTGAGGCTCGCCGTCATCCGAATAACGGGCGAGTGCTCCGTCATTCATCAGATAAGCCCAAACGTGGTGTGTCGCGTCGGGATATTCCTTCCGGATGGCCTTCAGATAGGCCATAGCCTCGTCTTCGCCCGAAACCGGAGCTGCAAAACCGATAAAAACAGACTTTTTTTCTTCAAATTCGGTTTTGGCGGCTTTGAGCAGTGTCACGATCTTTTTCTGATTTGACAGTTCCATGGCAGTCACCCGTCAGTATCCCTGATATAGGTTTTGAATTTACCGTAGGTTTGAGCGTCCGTGACCGCGGTCACGAGGGCCGCTTCAGGACCGTATTCCACGTTCTCGACCTTCGCATGCTTGTACAAATAGTCCAGCATACCCAGTTCTTTGTTGGGAATGCAGAACACCGCATGTCTGCGCTTCCGTGACAGCCATCCGGATACCTGTGCGATCAGATCGTCCAGACCTTCTCCCGTCGCGGCGGAAATGAATACGGTCGTGACGCCGTCCAGTTGAGGCAGGATATCCCTGCCCTCCAATTTGTCGATCTTGTTGTAGACCAGGATCATATCGTGAGCGCCTGCGCCAAGCTCGGTCAATAGCTGCACCGTCACGCTCAGTTTCTGAGCAGTTTCAGGGTCGGATGCGTCGAGGATCAGAAGCAAAAGATCTGCTCCGAGTGCCTCGTCCAGAGTCGTTTTGAAGGCTTCCACCAGTTGATGGGGCAACTTTCGGATGAATCCGACCGTGTCTGTCAGCAAGATCGTTTCCCCGTCCGGCAGCTCATATTTGCGGGTTGTCGGATCCAGGGTCGCAAACAGTTTGTCCTCGGCGAGGATGCCTGCATGCGTCAAAGCATTCAGCAATGTTGACTTCCCTGCGTTGGTATATCCGACGATGCTCACGCGCGGAAGACCGCTTTTCTCCCGGCTTTGTCTCATGGTCGCGCGTGTCGAAGCCATCTTTTCCAGCTGTTCACGAAGCAGCTGCTCGCGGCGCTTGATATATCTTCTGTCCGTTTCGAGCTGGGATTCACCTGGGCCTCTCGTCCCGATACCGCCTGCCTGTCTGGACAGCTGTGCGCCTTTACCGATCAATCGGGGCGAACTGTATTTCAACTGAGCCATCTCGACCTGAAGCTTTCCTTCGGCGGTCGTGGCGTGCAAGGCAAAAATATCCAGAATCAGCATGGTGCGGTCAATGACCATGACATCTTCTCCGATCCCGTCTTCCAGGTTGCGGATCTGGACCGGTGTCAGTTCGTCATCAAAAACAACGAGTTTGACCTCATGATTTTTGCAAAGTTCAGATATCTCGGTCACCTTGCCGGATCCGATCAGGGTGGATGCGTTCCTGCTTTCGATATTTTGAATGACCTTGGCGACAACTTTGCCGCCTGCGGTTTCGAGAAGACCTTCCAGCTCATCGATAGACACTTCGGCTTCGGACAACTGTTCTTTGTTTCCCTTCAAGGCGACGCCCACAAGGACGGCATTACCTCTTGCCGAGTCTTCCAATACGGTCGTTTTGATATTTGAAAGAGCCATAAGTCACCTCCGTGTTTGTTTTTTGATTTGACAGGGGTTCGTATTTCTTCTGCCTCTTGCCGTCAGAAACCCGAAACTTCCTGTCTGCCTGCTTTTGCAGGAAAAAAAGAGGGCAAGGGTTCAGCCTTGCCTCAATATAGCGCAAATACGAATTACTTGCGAGAAGCCTCAAGTCTCTTCTTGAAACGGTCTACGCGGCCGCCTGCATCGACAAACTTCTGCTTGCCAGTGAAGAAGGGATGGCACTTAGAGCAAACTTCAACGCGAATTTCGGATCCTTTTGTGGACTTTGTTTCAACAACATTACCGCAAGCGCATCTAATGGTGCAAGTTTCGTATTTAGGATGGATGTTCTCTTTCATGGTAAACCTCTTTCTTTTTTGGGGATGTGCTTTGACATCCGCACAAGATGCTCGGCTATTTTAACACAAGTGTTGAAAGAATGCAATACTTTTTTTATATTTGAGTCAAAAAATCTTACCGGACCGGAAGATGTCAGAAAAAAGAAGGCCGCCAAAAGACGGCCTCGGGCATATTAACCTGCTGTAAGTTCGGTTACAACGGACTTGAGTTCGCCTTCCACAGTCACTGTGAACAGTTTGACGCGTACACAAAAAGCGCCGGATTCGGTCTTGCCGAACGCGCCTTTCACGCCCTCTGAAGAATAGGCCTCGGAAGTCAGCGTAAGCGGGGTTCCAGAACTGGGATCGATGGCGAAAGTGCCTGTAAATTCACCGACAGCTTTGGAATCGACATCGTAGTCGACGTCCATGTATCTGGCTTTTCCTTCCCCCACTTTCAGAGTGAAAGTGTTGTCGCTGTTGAGCTGGAGAGAAATCTCGTTTCCCAGGGTTCCGTCTGCTTTCTTAAAGCCGCCCTTGTATTCTGTTCCGTACAGATTTGCAGGTGCGAAAGTCAGATTGAAAACGTTGAAAACAACCGAGTTGGACTTGACAAAAATGTTGATCGAGACCTGACCGTATCCCAGGCGGGTAACGATTCCGTTTGCGTCCACGGATGCGACGGTTTCATCACTCACGACCTGCATCCCGACCTCATCGATCGTATGACCGGATTTCAGTTCGATCACGGTCTTAAGATCAAAAGTCTCGTCGCCAACGACCAAACGGTGTGTTTCCTTGAGCGTAAAAGGAGTCAGCATGTCCACGACGTCCTGTTCTGTTTCGTCCGAACCAGTCGTCTGGGTCTCTTGCGTTGCGGGTTCTGTTCCGCAGGCGCAAAGCGTGAGCAGGAACAATCCGGCAAGAAGAATGGCAAGAAATTGTTTCATAATAGTGCCTCGTTTCTATAGTTTTGTTTTTTCGTAGGCGGAAGCCTGAGGCCTCCGACTCGGTTTCGAAGATTGGAGCGTCAGGATAGCCATCCCGCCCCTGGACAATGGTTGGAAAGTGCCAATGCCCAAGTGAGCAGATTATACCATTTATTATACGGGAATTCAAGCGATAAACGCTTTCCTTTTTACAGCGTTTGTAGTGTTTTATGTTTTATTTTTTGAAAAAGCAAGAATTGAAGCAAAGAGTTATCTGTATGTCAATTGTAGGTAAGTTAGACAGAGAAACTTTTTGGGGTCCAACTTACTTTTACAAGGAACCAATTGAAGCAAAGCAAATCCGAAAAGTCAATCAAAAAATAACCTACGGCGCAATGCCTGAAAAAACGATCAACCGATTTCTACTTGTCTTTCCCGCGAATCAATCGGCCGCATCGATCGAAATCTGAAGTAACGGAACGCAAAATTCTTCTATGATATTGTTTCGGTACTCCTGCTCGAGTTTCCAACGACCCCGACGGGTCACCGTGCCATCACCAAAAACCGAATACCATACAAGATGATCGTCATCGATCTCCTCATCTTCTTTGCATATTGCAAAACGAAGGGCCGGTTCGCCAAGGTTGTTGGAAGGATTGACATCACAACGATAATTCAAACTGACGGCATATCTGCCCATTTCATCCGGAAAAGGCGCGTACCGCTTCAAAAACTCGAATGCTTCATCTCCAATAAGACTGCGTCGCTGTCCTCCCTCGATGATGACAACCATGTTGTTTTCTTCCGAATCATTTGTAAATCCGGAAAAATTATCAACCCGGTTCGTTGCGGCATAGTAATAAGCGTATTTGTATGCGGCAAAAAGCGCGTACTGCTCCTCACTTAATGTTTCTGGACTCTTTTTGTTTCCGCGCCAGACAGTTCCGTCTCTAAATATATAATACTTCTGCCCGTCGTATTCGAATCCAACATAGATCATGCTCGGAACAGGAGATCGTTTTTCCGAAGTTTCGAAAAAATCAAGTGAAGCAATGATATCTTCGAACGCCCCGAACACAGCAGGTGATGTGACGTAATACCAATGATATGTGATCTCTTCCGGGGTCCCGATGATAATTTTTAAATCCTTCCCGCCTCTGAAAATGTAAGGAGTTTCGTACTCACCGTGTTCCAAAAAAATGAAATCTGTAAAACGGTACAACAGTTTGGGCTGCATTTTGTCGCCTGCTGTCAAGCCCGTATAATCGTATACCCGAAGATGTGCAACTCCATCGGAAGCGTAAAAATCACCTTTCTCTTCAAGAATTGTTCCGTCCCCATCTTCTTTTACCGGCAGGACATACGATGTATACTCGACGTCCTCACATTTGACAAAAATCGGATCCGGTTCTTCCTTCTCGGTTTCCGCAGGCAGAGTATTCGTCTCGGAAGAGGTCTCTTGATGATTATCCTCGGTTTCTCCCGGAATTTGCGTTGGCACTCCACATGAAGCCAGCAGACAATAAAGGCAAAGGGCCAGCACAAAAAAACGATGATTCTTCGATTAGTCATTATTTATGTCTCCCCGTTTTCTCCTGAATCTGGGCTGATTGAGGTATCCATTCGAGCTCCACACATTGAACATTTGTATTTGGTGCCGATGAGATGCACCCAATCATATAATATCGATAATACGCACTATTCAGATTGGTGCTATGAATAATACAGGATTATTATGTCGCAGCACTCGACATAAGTCAATCATAGTGGAATTATTATTTATCACCTTCAGATGACTACTGACAAACATTGTCCTCAACAGCCATCATCTTCGATTTCTTCGATCGCTCTGGCTTCCAGATAGTAGCGTTTGTCCCGTGCATGACCCATCGAAAATGTCTTTCTGGGCAGCGAGCCATCCATCATGACAGAGCGGAACAACTCGTCCTTCCTCATGCCTTCAAAGATGAATCCGACCGTTCCGCCACGGATCAGACTCTGGACGGACGCAAGATCGTGAACGTAATCGACGCTGCAGCCCGGATGTGAGGCCAGATATTGATCCAGGAATGTCTGGACTGTTCCGACGGATAGCTGATGGATAGGATGGAGAACCTTCACATCTTCCGTTTTCTCTTCGGTCAGAAGTTGAATCGTCTGTTGCCCTGCCGGACCGCTCAATGATCCGCAGTATGCTTTGAATGCAGCCGAAAGTTCTTTCGGGTCTGCACCGAACACAACGCGATAGATCGGTTCGAAAGAAAGAGCAGGATCATGAAGATTGACGATTTCGCAAAGCGCATAGCGTGCCGGGTGTGACCGGGCCGAGTCTCCGAAGCGGGCTTTAACGGCCTCATAGGCGGTCTTAGCCGTCGCCAAAGAGTGGTTGCCGTCGCCTACCGCGAACAGAAGCGGTGCCAGCCCCGGGCCGTATTTCTTCCCGATCTCAGCCGGAGAGATCAAGTGCTCAGCATATGCCAGAAGTTGCGGATAAACGGATTTTGAAAGGAATGATCCCTTGATGTGACCGCCTCCGGCCATCAGATCGAAATCATATGCACGCGACTCGCAATGGGAAGCGACCAAATCGATGAATCCGTTTTCGGGATCATCAATAAGAAGCATCACGTGAGGCAGTTCCAGAACGGCCCCTTCCCGGATCCTGACGCGGGGCGGGATCCTTTCCAGCACCGTGCCTTCGGTGGCGCGGATCAGCGACAGGCTGCCCTTGGAAAAATCATATTGTTCCAGATCGATCGCGCAAACAAGTCCTTTGCGGACAGTACCGTCGGTTTGCGTCCTCTCGACATAGATCATGCTGTCTTCGCGGGGTTGAATGATGTTCTCGTCCAGATAGGCTTTCATGGTTGCCTGGATCTGCGGGATCCGGGATGCTGCCTTATCCAGATAGACTTCAGGCAGGATCAGACGCAAGGTCGAAGGGGCGTCCCCAACAGTCTTTTCAACGTCTTCCCAGTATTCCGGTTCACTTGTGAACTGATCGCACGCAATGACAGCCCATTTTCGGGGATCGACTTTTTGAAAATCCGGAAGAAAGATATCTGCACTTTGAAAGATCCGGTCTTGGCTCATTTTCGGTTTCCTCACTCTGCTTGTGTTGTTCATACCGGATATTTTACCATATTGTGGACCCGAATTTGTTTGTTTTTTCAAATTGTGCCTTGACAAACCCCTTATTTGAGGCTTAAATATAGGTATCTTATCATTTGCTATCATTACGAGGAAAGGAGGAGACAGATGCCGCCTCCATTCGGTCCGCCTTCGGACAGATTCAAATATCAGACCACCCCGCCTCCGAAAAATCTGAAGGATCTCCCCCGATTCCTGAGAGAATTCTTGGGATCCTTTTTCCGCCGCCTTTTCTATATCGTTGAGATCGTTTGGGACACAGGCCACTGGATCCTTTTCCTGCTGGTCTTTATTGCTATATTCCAAGGCGTTATGCCTGCCGTGGGCTTGAAGATCTCTCAACAGATCCAGAACTTTCTGCAGACAGAATATATGGATTCGGGCAACACCGCCCAGTTCATCGGTAGCGCCGCATTCACATTTCTGATCTTCCTGTTCGTTTTCCGTATTTTGAATGCCGTCGTCAACCAGCTGAGCAATGCCGTCACCAGATTGGCAGGAGAACTCGTTGTCAAAAACGTCAAGATGAGGATCATGCGCAAGGCCAGCGAGCTGGACCTGAGTTCGTTCGATCTTCCGGCATTCTATGAAAAACTGGAGAACGCCAATCGGGAAGCCGGCAACCGCCCGCTGCAGATCCTGAATGCTACTTTCAATATCTTCTCGACTCTGATCTCCCTTGTCACGTATATCGTTCTCCTACTGACGCTGCCCAGTTTGTGGTGGAGCATCTTCGTGGTCATCGCGGTATCCGCTCCTTCGGCGATCATCAACTTCAAGTTCAGGAAGAAAAACTTCAACTACATGCGGCGTCGCTCGAAATCCCGCAGACAGATGAATTATTATTCCGACATCATGGTCAACAAGGACATGGTCAAAGAGATCCGGATGTATGATCTGTCGGACACGTTCATCCACAGATACGAAGGGGTTTTCGATGACTATTACAAAGGGATCCGCTCACTGATCCTGAAAGAAAACGCATGGCACGTGATCGCGACGATCATCATGTCGGTGACGAACTGCGTCTTCTTCGTGCTGATCGCATCCCGCGTCTTTACTGGCGAGCTGCTGCTCGGCGACTATTCTCTTCTGACAGGCGCCCTGACCTCCATCGCAAGCGCCGTGGGAAGCCTGATCAGCATTTCCGCAACGATCTACGAGGGTTCCCTGTTCGTGGACAACCTCATCTCCTTTATGGATGAAAAGCCCACTCTGGTTCCCCTTGCGGATCCGCCCGTCTCTGTCACCAGAAAGCAGGGGCACACCATCGAGTTCCGCAATGTTTCGTTTGCTTATCCGGGCACGGAACGCCCTGTCATTCGGAATGTCAATCTGGTCCTTCGGCCCGGAGAAACCATGGTTCTGGTCGGCCTGAACGGAGCCGGAAAAACCACTTTGATCAAACTTCTGACCCGTCTGTACGACCCAACCGAAGGCATGATCCTGCTGGACGGCAGGGATATCAGGGAATATGACATCAAAGAGCTTTACAAACTGTTCGGCATCATTTTCCAGGATTTCGGAAAATATGCGGTTTCCGTCTCTGAAAACATTCATTTCGGAGACATCCATAAGGAATTCGATCCTTCAGAAGTGGAAAAAGCCGCCGTTCAGGCGGATGCTGAAGATTATATTTCGAGACTGCCCAAAGGCTTTGATACGCCCCTGATGCGTATCTTTGAGGACGAAGGGATCGAATTGTCAATCGGTCAGTGGCAGAAACTGGCCAATGCACGCGCTTTCTATTCGGATTCCGACATCCTGATCCTGGACGAGCCTACCGCTTCCCTCGACCCTTTGGCCGAGCAGGAGATCTTCAATCAGTTCGACAAACTCCGCAAAGACAAAACCACCATTTTCGTCTCACACCGTCTCTCCAGCGCAACCATCGCCAGCAAGATCGTCGTGCTGGAATACGGAGCCGTCATCGAGGAAGGCACCCATACCGAACTCATGAAAAAGCACGGGCGCTATTACGAACTCTTTACGACCCAGGCCCAGCGCTACATCGAGGGCGAGCATTTTGACGATCGTCCGGACGCTCACGATCCGAATCACAGACCGGCCCGTCCCACCGGACAACCGGCATGGGGAACAGACTCTTCGGATGAAGAGAACGGATTCATGTCTTGACACGGGCACTCCGTGCGGCTATAATATGTTCTTGTTAATTTGTATCAGAGGTTTTACAGATGCGAGTAAAAGTAGTTAAATTCGGGGGTTCTTCCCTTTCAGATTCTGCCCATTTCAAGCAGGTCGCGCAAATCATCAAATCCGATCCTTCCAGACGCTATGTCGTTCCTTCCGCGCCGGGAAAGCGCTTTCCTGCCGACGTGAAAGTCACGGATATGCTCTACCGGATCTATGAAATGATCCGGGCGCGCGAGTCTTCTTCCGCCGTGGATGAATACTACCGCCAGATCGTGACCCGGTATGAATCCATCATTTCGGAGTTGGGCCTCAATTTTGACATTTCGGGCGAACTGGACTATATCAAAACGTGCCTGTTTTCGGCCTCAGGCCGCGACTTTGCAGCTTCAAGGGGCGAGTATCTGAACAGTTTGATCCTGGCCAAATATCTGGGATACGATTTCATCGATGCGGAAAACGTGATCTTTTTCAAAGAGAACGGCACCTTCGATGAAGAAAAAACGCAGCAGATCCTTTCGCAGGAACTGAAAGTCCATCAGCATGCCGTGATCCCCGGTTTCTACGGCGTCATGCCGCACGGGACCATCAAGACCTTTTCCAGAGGCGGTTCGGATATCACCGGTTCGATCGTAGCCAGCGCGGCCAACGCCGCCATCTACGAGAACTGGACGGACGTTTCCGGTTTCATGATGGCAGATCCGCGAGTCGTTCATGACG